>MDSY01153068.1_pt1 | contig 26816 bp, 25 predicted proteins | sample 811131 | NCBI WGS metagenome assembly MDSY01 (sample SAMN05326643, study PRJNA326480) | marine metagenome | isolation source: seawater | place: Atlantic Ocean: South West | collected 2010
ACTATGTTCCAAATTTAACTAAATTAGTTGAAGATTCTATGGAATTAGCTGATACAGCAAAGGGTGTATATCAAAAAGCTAAAGATGATAAAATGTTTCTAAATATATACGAAGAAGCAAAACAATTAAGAAATACAATTCGTACTCATGTTAGAAATAATTACCCTGAAGACTATAAAAAATCACTAAGCGAAACAATAAAAGAAAGAGTAGTTTATGATAATGAAACTCAACTATTAAAAGCTAGAAGTGCTGCTGATGATTTTATGAGAATGTATCGTTCAGAATTTAGAAGAATGTTTACTAACTTTGGTAAAGAAGCAGAAGCTGAATTTAAAAAGGTAGTAAAGGCCAAATTTAATGGTATGAATGAATCTGTAGTTAAAGAAGAAACATTTGAAGACGAAATCGCAAGATTAGAAGATACAATGTACGTTGATCGAAGAGTTGGTGGTGAAATTTTTATACACCCCTTATCAAAACCAGATGTTAGAAGACCAGATCAAAGTTATATTGTAATAAATGGTAATAATGTAACATCAGTTCAAGGATATAATTCAGGCCCAATACAAGATTTAGCAAGTATATATGGTTTAGAAGATAGAACTTCACAACTGACTCCTATGGGTCAAACAAATACTAGTGGAAGAATATCATTATTATCTTCTAACATATTAAGAGATGCTATTAAAGCAATTAAAACTGCAAGAGATGTAGAATCTAAAAGACAATCTGATTATTATAAAGACAGGGGCCCAGTATCAGGAATTGGTAACATGGATGAAGATATAGACGAAATGTCTATGTCAGGTGGAGCAGGTGCTTATCTAACACCTTATGCTTTTAGATTACCAAAAAAGAAAAAGAAAAACGTAAAAGAAGATGCTAAAAAATCTGCTAATATACATAAACAGGGACAACAACCAGGTGAAGATTTAGGTCCTGGTCCAAAAGCAACAGAAGACGGAGTAAAAGATAACGCGTATGTAAAACAATTTAAATATCAGTTAGTTCCTAAAAATAAAAATGGTACTTATGTACAAAAAGGATCAGGACTCGAAGTAAAAAAATTGTTTTAATATGTATAATTATAAGTTGATAAAAGAAGATGAAGATACAGCTAAACAAAAATTCCAAGAAGAAAGAATTAATGCTTTTAGGGAAATAGAAGAAAAATTACAGTCTTTAATAAAACCATTAAGACAAGCAAAAATAGAAACTATAAAATATTATAGGGAAAACCCTAATAGCTACTCAGTAGTAACGGGTACAGATTTAATTAAAGATTTTATTAAAGATATTGAAACATTACTAGAAAAATAATAATATGAAAACATTACAAGAACAATACAATTTAATACAAGAAGGTAAGGGCCGTAAGGATTTATTTTTAAAGGAGGCTAAAAGAACATATCCTAATTTATTATCAAATCTTACTTCTTATAAAGATGCTACAAGTATCTTAAAAAGCAAAAGCAAAATCAATGAAGATTTAGGTGGTGTTGTTACTTTGAAACCATTAGTACAACTAACATCTGAAGATTTTAATCCAAACAAACAAGATTGGGAAAATAAATATGAGGCTTTTGTTAATGAAGAAAAAGCTAAATCTTTAAAACCAATTATTAATAAAGATATTGACGAAAAAATTAACACTGAAAAGGAAGAAGATAAAATTAAAGCAGATGTTAAAGATACATCAAAAACAGTAATAAATACACAAGATCGTAACTACGATTATTCACCAAAGGAAGATAACATTAATAATGTTAATGCTCAAGAAATGATGAATGGTGTGTATTTTGAACTTAAAGAAGACCCATCTTTAACATTAGAAAAAGCACAAGAAAAAGTAATTAAAAACCTAGCTAAGGACCCATTAACATATGTAAAAAATGGTCAATTTGGAGTAGGCGTAGGATATACAGAAGCAGAAGTACAGGAAAATACAGGTAAAACCTACGGAGGTAGTGGATACAGTGATAAATTAAAAAAATCAGATACAAAAATGAAACCAATTAAAGAAAGTTTATTTAAAAAATTAATTAAAGAAGGATTAGGAGGGGTAGTAACTACAGGAAATCCAAATTCACTAGCAGCACAATCAGGTAGAGAAATCAGAAGAATGATGGCTGAAGATGGGTTTCAAGCAGATCAAGCAGGATCTCAATATCATTCATCATTATATGCTGAATCAAATTCAGAAACAAAATTACCAATGGATGAAGCACCTAAACCGGATTTTATGGATATTGATGGAGATGGGGATAAAGAAGAGTCTATGAAAAAAGCTGGTAAAGACAAAAAATCTAGAAAACCTAAAAAAGATTCAATTGATGCTAAATTAGCAGAAATAGGTAAAGAAGCTGAAGCTGTTAAAATGGAAGCTCAGTTAGAGTATTTAACTAACCATATTAACGAAAAACAAGATAGATTAACAGGTATTAATGAAGACGAAAATATGTTGGAATTAATGGATAAATCTAAATTGAAAGAAATGGCTAGAGATATTAAAATGCTACAGAAGAAAAAATCTCAAATGGAAAAAATCTACGAAAAATCTTGTGGTAAAAGTTACGCACCAAAAGAGGTAGTAACCAATGAAGAAGAAATCGAAGAAATGGATGCTGTATCTTGGAACAGACAAAACAACCCAACACAAGGACCAGCAGGTGAACGTGATCCTAAAAAAGTAGGACAGTCAACATCGGCATATGGTTTAAATAAATAAACATGAGAAAGCTATTAATAGAAACTCATACAATTAACTATACCCCAACTGTATTAACTGAAAGTGTTAATGCGGAAAATGGAAATATGGTTGTTGAGGGAATATTAGCTACTTGTGAAGTTAAAAACGGTAACGGTAGATATTATTCTAAGGAATTATGGACAAGAGAAATGGACAAGTACAGTGAACTAATTGAACAAAGACGTTCAATGGGGGAACTTGATCACCCAGAATCTCAAATAATAAATCTACAAAATGTATCACATATCATTAGTGGTTATGGATGGGATGGAAATAATATTATAGGTAAAATAGAAATATTACCAACCCCAGCAGGTAACATATTAAAGGCACTAGTAGGTAATGGTGTAACAGTAGGTGTATCATCTCGTGGTATGGGTTCATTAGAGGAAAATAGAGAGGGCGTAATGGAAGTTCAAGATGATTTTGAATTATTATGTTGGGATTTTGTTTCAACTCCTTCAAACCCTGGTTCTTACATGCATATGATTAAAGAAGGTATGGAAGTACCTAAATATAATTACACAAAAGTAAATAGTATAATACATGAAATCCTTTGTTCAAAAGGTTCATGCCCCATAACTTAAAAATAAAAACAAAATGGACAATTTTAATTTAAAGAAATATTTAGCTGAAGGTAAGCTATTAAAGGAAGACTATACAAATCGTGAAGTATCCCAAACAATATCAGATATAGCTGATTTAATTACTAAGCTTAGAGGATTAGGAAATGAAGCTTATGGTGGTGAAAAAAAGAATGTATATTCTAGTGATGCTGGAGAAGCATTTAAAGCATTTGATAAAGCCTTTATGGATTTAGACAATAACCTTCAATCTGTTGATGTAAAACTTTCAGAATAAAAAATATTTCTTTAGACGCTACCAACGGATTTAAACATTAGACGCTCATTTGAGCGTCTTTTATGTTTTTAATAAGAGGTTACATACGTATGAATGCAATACATCATGATTATTCTTATATGATGTCGACAATTATTATTTCTATTACGGTTCTTAATAACCGTATTTCACAAACTAAATTTTGGGATTATTATGGCAAACAACAGAGATTTGTTAAAAGAAGCAATCGCCGATGCTAAATCAGTTAAAGAAACTGCCATCGCGAATGCAAAACTTGCTTTAGAAGAAGCTTTTACCCCTTATCTACAAGATCAACTATCTGCTAAATTACAGGAGATGGACGATGAAGACGATAAAGAGGATAAAAAACTAAAAAAGGAAGAAATGAAAAAAGAAGATGAAGTTAAAAAAGAAAATGTTGAAGAAATCAACCTTGACGAATTATTAGCTGAACTTGAGTTAAATGAAGACGAAAAAACCGATGCTGAACAAGAAGGCTACGAAGACGGTATGGAAGACGAAAAAGAGGATATGGACGACGAAGAAGTTGATCTAGAAGACCTTTCAGAAGACGACCTAAAAGGATTCATTGAAGATGTCATTAAAGACATGGTTGCAGCTGGAGAAATCGAGCCAGGCGACGAATTTGAAGAAGACGAAGTTGAAGTAGAGGACGTTGAAGACATTGATGTTGAAGACGAAGTAAGCGTAGACGTAGAAATCGACGAAGAAATGGGACCTAAAGATCCGGATCAACGTAAAAAGTATGGTAAAGAATCCAAAGCGGAGGAACGTACTGAAGACGATGCTGAAGGAGAAGATGATGAATCTAAACTAGGGGAATCATTAGAAGAAGAAATGGACATAAATGTTGAGGTAGATGAATCATTAGCAGTAGCAGCGGGAGTTGCTTCAGTTTTTGGTGGTGCCGTAGCATTAGATAAAGCCATGGATGCTTTAGAAGCAGGTAAATTAGGTGAAAAAGGTAAAGCATTTGCTGAATTCCTAAGATCACAAGGTAAGGCTGCTGCTGGTAGGTATGATGAAAGTGTAGAAGAAGGAGATTTAAATGAAATAGAAGAACTTAAACAAGAACTTCAAGAAGTTAATCTTTTAAACGCTAAATTACTTTATACTAATAAAATCTTCAAAGCAAAAAACTTAACTGAAAATAAAAAAGTTAAAGTATTAAAAGCATTTGATAAAGCAACGGATGTTAAACAAGCAAAAGCTATTTATGAAACGTTAAATGAAGGAATTGTAAACACAATTACAAATTCTAGAGTTAACGAATCAATTAAAAGAGGTGCTGCTTCAAAAGCTAGTGGTTTAGAACCAAAAGTAACAAAACAACCAATTCTTGAATCAAATGAGGTATATGACCGTATGCGTAAGCTAGCGGGATTAATCTAAAAACAAGTATTAAATTTTAAAAACAAAAAACATGAGCTTAAATTCATTATTAGAAAGCGCAAACCCATATCAGTCTATGCAGTCTGATGCGGCCAGATTATCTGGAAAATGGGGGAAAACAGGACTTTTAGAAGGTCTAGAAGGTGCCCACAAAAACAATATGGGTATTATCCTGGAAAATCAAGCTAAGCAATTAGTTGTTGAATCATCACAGACTAGTGGTGGTGTAGCAAACGGTGGTACATTTGATTCACAAACTGCGGTAAACGTAGGTGGACAATGGGCAGGAGTTGCTTTACCATTGGTAAGAAAAGTATTTGGACAAATCGCAGCGAAAGAATTCGTTTCGGTTCAACCAATGAACTTACCTTCAGGTCTAGTATTTTTCTTAGATTTCCAATATGGAACTGACAAAACACCATTCTCAAAAGGGGATTCATTATATGGTAATGGAACCAATGCAGAAGCACCTTTCGGTAACGGTACAACAGGTGGATTATACGGAGCTGGACGTTTCGGATACTCTATTAACAATACAGCATCAATTGCTGCAATCGATGCAACTTTAGCATCTGCAACATGGAATGATGTAAATTTTGATTCTGATTACTCAGCATCAGTAAGTGTAGGTGGAGGTGAATTATACTGGAAAGTTTTAGTACCAACAGGTTCTTTAAATTTCTTAGATAAAACAGGTGTTGCTGCATTCCAATTATTCTCAGGATCATTAGGTTACGAGGGTATTTCAGGTTCTGCAGGAATCCAATTATCTGCATTCACAAAGCAAGAAGGTGATAATGTTGCATTTATAGCATTAAAATCAGATTTAGCTAACGGAGCAACTGCATTAGCAGGTGGAGATAACGTTTCTGTTGCTTACCAAATTCAACCAACTGATAGACTTAGAGGTGATTTTGAAGACAACAATCCAAATCCAAACAGTTTAAACGCCCCAGCAATCAAAATACCAGAAATCAATGTACAGATGAAATCATCTGCGATCGTTGCTAAAACTAGAAAATTGAAAGCAGTATGGACGCCAGAATTTGCACAAGATTTAAATGCATACCACGCATTAGATGCTGAAGCTGAATTAACTTCAATCTTAAGTGAGTACATTTCATTAGAAATTGACTTAGAAATCTTAGGTATGTTGATCGAAAACGCAGCTGCAGGAAACGAAGCATGGTCTGCTGTAAATAATGTATCTCTTGACGCTTCATCAGCATCAGGTAATGCAGGAAACCTAGGTTTTTACAACTCTCAAGGACAATGGTTCCAAACATTAGGAACTAAAATCCAAAAGTTAAGTAATATTATTCATCAGAAAACATTAAGAGGTGGTGCAAACTTCCTAGTATGTTCTCCAGCTGTAGGAACGATCATGGAATCAATTCCAGGATTTGCTGCTGATACTGATGGTGATGCTGCAAAAGCAACTTACGCATTTGGTGTACAAAAAGTAGGTCAATTAAATGGACGTTACAAGGTTTACAAAAACCCTTACATGACTGAAAACACAATCCTATTAGGATTTAGAGGTGCTCAGTTCTTAGAAACGGGTGCTGTATTCGCTCCATACATTCCATTAATCATGACTCCTTTAATTTACGATCCAGAAACTTTCACACCACGTAAAGGTTTATTGACTCGTTATGCGAAGAAAATGGTTAGACCAGAATTTTATGGTACTATTCAAGTAAGTGGTTTAAATACTCTATAATTTAGAGAATTAAAACTATATTAATAATTAAACCCGGCTTAGGCCGGGTTTTTTTATCCTTTTTTCATATGTATAATAAACAAAAAGTTATTATATGGCTTCAAAACACCACACTGACGATGTATTCGTTCAAAAAAGAAGACCCAAAAAACCTATTAAATTTAATGTACAGCTTAACGATGAACAAAAAATAGCTAAAGCAAAAATTATTCAATCACCAATAACGGTGCTTAGAGGAATGGCAGGGTCAGGTAAAACTTTAGTAGCAACACAAGTAGCACTTGATATGTTATTTACTAAACAAGTAGAAAAAATTATAATTACAAGACCAACAGTATCAAAAGAAGATATTGGTTTTTTACCTGGTGATATTCGAGAAAAAATGGATCCTTGGTTGGCACCTATATACCATAATTTACATATGTTATATAATAAAGATAAAATAGCAAAAGAATTAGATAACGGAAATATAGAAATAGTACCTTTTGCATTTATGAGAGGTAGAACATTTTTAAAATCTTTTGTTATAGTAGATGAGGCACAAAATGTTACACATAACCAAATGGAGACAGTAATTGGAAGATTAGGTAAAGGCTCTAAAATGGTAATATGTGGTGATATGGCTCAAATTGATTTAAAAGATAAAAGGGAAACAGGTTTTTCCTTCCTATCTAGGATAGAAGAAAGTGTAGGAGGTTTTAGTGTTTCTACCTTATTACAAAACCATAGACATGAAATAGTATCACCAATACTTAAGGTTTATCAAACCTTTAGAGATTAACATATTTTTATCATATTTATAAACATATAATATATCTCAATAAGTTAAAAAATTAAACTATGAATATACCTATTTGGTCAGGAACTAGCAATTTTGCTGTAGGACAAACACCATTCGGATTTTACGATACGCAAGATGATTTTGCTAGTGATGCAAATAAAGTTGCTAATTTTTGTGCCCAAAGAATGGGCTACCCTTTAGTAGATGTAGAATTACAATCAGGATCATTTTTTACTGCTTTTGAAGAAGCTGTAACCACATATGGTAATGAAATTTACGCGTATAAAATACGAGATAATCAATTATCTATTGATGGTTTACCAACATCATCACTTTTAAACACAGCGCTTATAACACCAAGTTTTGAACCAATAGTTAGACTATCAGAACAATATGGTGAAGAAGCAGGATCAGGAGGAAATGTAACATATTACTCAGGATCATTTGATTTAACCTCTAGCATCCAAGATTATAATTTTTCAACTTTCATGACTGCAAGTGGTCTTACAGGATCCGATTATATGCATGGTATAGAAGTAAAAAGAGTATTTTATCAAAACCCATATCCAGCAGGTGCTAGGTTTTTAGGAGCAAACAATGGTTTTGGTTTTGGAGGTGTAATGGCAGCAGGAATAATGGGTTTAGGTGGATTTGGTGCTGAAGGAGGATATTTAATGGCCCCATTAAATTATGATATAGCTGTTATCCAACAAATTGAAATGAGTGAAACAATTAGAAGAAATCAATACTCATTTGAAATAAGAAATGATAACTTAAGAATATTCCCTATTCCTAATTTTTCATTTAGTGATGATAATCAATGTAAAATATGGTTTGAATATATTTTAAGGGATGAAAGAATTTCTAGTGCAGTAATGCAAACACCAGGTAATGTTACTAACGTATCAAATGCCCCTTATGGTAATCCTGATTATAATTCAATTAATAGTGTAGGACGACAATGGATATTTGAATATACTTTAGCATTATCTAAAGAAATGTTGGGGTATGTTAGAGGAAAATATGGTACTATTCCAATTCCAAATTCTGATGTAACTTTAAACCAATCAGATTTAATAGCAGCAGCTACAGCAGAAAAAACAGCATTAATAGAAAGATTAAGAACTTATTTAGATGAAACATCAAGAATGGCTTCATTAGAAAGAAGAGCACAAGAAGGAGAATCAAAAATGATGGAATTACAGAAGGTTCCATATACAATCTATATCGCGTAATATGGCAATGTATACTAGACAAAGAGATGTTTCTCTTATGCGAAAGTTTAATAGAGAATTGATGGGTAATATTATTACTCAACAATGCGCTCTTTACCAATTTAAATTAGAAGAAACCAAAGTAAATATCTATGGCGAAGCAGCTGAAGAAAAATATTATAATGGACCTTTTCTATTTAATGTTTTAATAGATAGAGGAGACGAACAATATCCAGAAGCAGGTGAAGGAGTATTATTTGAACAGGGTATTAATTTTTATTTCTTTAGAGATGATTTAGTAGACGCAGATGTTGTACCTCAAGTAGGAGATATTGTTTTATATGAAGAAAAATATTATGGGGTACAAAGTACAATTGCAAACCAATATTGGGGAGGTAAAAACCCACAATATCCTAATAATGATTCAGATGGTACACCAAACCCATTAAATCCTAATTTAGATCAGTTTGGTAACGTAGTATCAATATTAGTATCAACATATTACATACCAGCAGATAAAGTAGCAATCTCACCTCATATAGAAAGAATGTAATGGCAAAACCTAGAAAACCCATACCAAAAAGTCAATTAACTTTAAGTAATACTAAACAAACCCCTTTTAAAGGGATAGAAGGTAGAGGAGAAGTAGGGAATCCTAATGATTCTATAACACCTCCTAATCCTAATTATACTGAAACAGGTATTGATTTTAATAGATCAAACCAAATGAGTTTTAGGGATGATACTACTAAACAGTACTCAGTTGGTATTAAAGATATTGATGAGGCAGTATTTTATTATTTTCAAAATGTAATTAGTCCTTTTGTTTATCAAAATGGTGAACGAAGAGAAGTACCTGTAATATACGGTGCTCCTGAAAGATGGAAATCTTTTCAACGTGATGGATATTATAGAGATAAAAGTGGAGCGATTATGCTTCCTATTATGGTAATAAAAAGAGATTCATTAACTAAAGATAGAACTGTAGCAAATAAATTAGATGCAAATATGCCTAATTTATATGGTCAATGGTCAAAACAGTTTAGCCCAAAAAACTTTTATGGTAATTTTGCAGCATTAAATAATAGAAAACCAGTTGAAAAATTCCATATAGTAGCCCAACCAGATTACGTAACGATGGAATATAGTGTTATAATACAAACGTATTATATGGAACAATTAAATAAAATAATAGAATCGTGTGAATATGCATCAGATGCTTATTGGGGTAATCCTGAAAGGTTTCAATTTAGAGCCTTTATAGACACCTTTAATACAGCTACAGAACTAACCCAAGGAAAAGATAGATTAGTTACAGGTACATTTAATATAAGGTTAAGAGGTTATATATTACCTGACACTATCCAAAAAGAACTAAACGCAACTAAAATATATAATTCAAAAGCAAAAATTATTATAAAAACAGAAACAACAAATAACATCGAGGATATCGACTTTTAAATATTCTTTACATATTTATCATTAAACAAAATTAATTATGGAAAATAAAAAGTTATCAAAAAAAGAGTTAAAAGTTTTAAAAGAATATCAAAACCAAACCAACGAGCTTATTGTAGCATTAGGAGGTATAGAATTACAACTTGATGCATTAGAAACTCAAAAAGAAGAAACATTAGATAATTTTAAAACCCTTCAAGAAAAACAAATAAAAACTGGTAAGGAATTACAAGATAAATATGGTGAAGGTAATATAAATTTAGAAGACGGAGAATTTACTCCAAAAAAATAAATTTTTGAAATAATTTTCAATATTTATAATAAAATAAAAATAAATAAAAATATAGACAATGGCAGAAACATTAATATCTCCAGGTGTATTAACAAGAGAAAACGATTCATCATTTATTGGGGCTAGACCTGTTACCTTTGGTGCAGCTGTTATAGGCCCAGCAATAATGGGACCTGTTGGTATTCCAACAGGAGTTTCTACTTTCTCTCAATATGAAGCCATATTTGGAGGATCAATAGAAAGTGGATCACAACAATACACTTATTTAAACTCTATATCAGCAAGAAATTATTTTGCTCAAGGAGGACAATCATTATTAGTAACACGTGTTGTTACTGGTTCTTTTTCTGAGGCGTCAGGTTCAGTAGGTAGTACTTTAACTTCAGGTGCTTTAGTAGGAGGACAAGATGAGTTAAAAACTTCAATTTCAAATGCAGCTTCAGTAAATATTACTGGTAGTACAGGTGGTGCCGTAACAGGTGTTGCAGTTGGTAGTACTTCAGGTACAGGTATAAATGCAGTAGCTAATATAACTATAGCAGCTCAATCAATATCCTCTACAGGACCTTCAGTAATAGAAGATATTATTATTACAACAGCAGGATCGGGTTATGCTACTGGAGATACAATTACTTTTACATCAGAATCTTTAGGTGCAACAGTGCAAGATGGGACAGATTTAAAGTATTTATTAAAAGAAGACGACTTAATAGTTACAGCATCATTCGAGATTAAAACAATCTCTGAAGGTGAAATGATGAATAATGCTCAAGTAATAGATTCAGCAAACGGTACGTTAACTAATGGTACAGCAAATAATCTTAGATGGGAAATAGCTTCTGTAAATACATCTTCAGGACAATTTTCACTATTAGTAAGAAGAGGAAATGATACTGCAACACAAAAAGCTATATTAGAGACATATAATAATGTATCTTTAGACCCACAGGCACCTAATTATATTTCAAAAGTAATAGGTGACACATTCGAAACTGTAGAACAAGATGGTACAGATTTCTTTGTTAAAACAAATGGTAACTTCCCACGAAGAAGTTCTTACATTTATGTTTCATCAGTAAATCTAGCAACTCCTTCTTATTTTGATAATAATGGAACAGCAAAAAGCGAATTTACTGGTAGTTTACCAAAAATACAATCTGGATCCTTTGGAGGTGCTACAGGTAAAAACTTTGAAAATGGTGATGCTAAATTTAATGAAAAAATAACTGCAACAAACATACAAGGTATTGGACCAAATGATTATACACAATCAATTAATTTACTGAGCAACTCAGATGATTACCAATTTAACGTAATTACAGCCCCTGGATTAAATTCACAAGACCATTCAGCACAAACAACTGGTTTAGTAACATTAGCACAAGGTAGAACTGATTGTTTAGCAGTGATTGATATCGTAGCATATAACGCGTCAATTAACACAGTTACAACGCAAGCAAGTGCCTTTGATAGTTCATATGCAGCAACATATTGGCCATGGTTACAAACGGTAGATGCATCAACAGGACAAACAGTTTGGGCACCAGCTTCAACATATATTCCTGCAGTTTATGCATTTACAGATGCTTCATCAGACCCATGGTTCGCACCAGCAGGTTTACTTAGAGGAGCTTTAGGAAGTGTAGTAAGAGCAGAAAGAAAACTAACATCTGGAAACAGAGATACTTTATATGAAGCAAATGTTAATCCAATAGCAACATTCCCAGGAAGTGGAGTTGTAGTATTTGGACAGAAAACTTTACAGAAAAGAGCAAGTGCTTTAGATAGAGTAAATGTACGTAGATTATTAATTGCACTTAAAGGATATATTACACAAGTATCAGATAACTTAGTATTTGAACAAAATACAAATGCAACAAGAAACAACTTCTTAGCAAATGTAAACCCATACTTAGAATCAGTACAACAAAGACAAGGATTATATGCTTTTAAAGTAGTAATGGATGCTACAAATAACACACCAGATGTAATTGATAGAAATGAGTTAGTAGGACAGATTTTCTTACAACCAACTAAAACAGCTGAATTCATTATTCTAGATTTCAATGTTTTACCAACTGGAGCAACATTTCCTGAATAAAAACAATAATTTAGAATATTTATAATAAAAATATATAAACAATGGCAGTATTAGACCCAAACGAAATATTTTATACAGCATTTGAACCGAAACAACAAAATAGGTTTATACTGTATGTAGATGGAATCCCTTCATACCAAATTAAAGGTATGGGTGCCGTTTCATTAACACAAGGTACAGTTCAATTGAACCATATCAACGTTGCAAGATACGTAAAAGGTAAAACACTTTGGAACACGATTCAAATGACGTTATTTGATCCAATTACTCCAAGTGGTGCACAAGCATGCATGGAATGGGTTAGATTACACCATGAATCAGTAACAGGTAGAGATGGATATAGTGATTTCTATAAAAAAGATCTTACACTAAATGTATTAGGACCTGTAGGTGATATCGTTTCAGAATGGATTATCAAAGGAGCTATGATTACTGAAGCTAACTTCGGAGATTATAACTGGGATAATGAAAGTGCAGCAGTAGAACTACAATTAACAGTTCAACCTGATTACTGTATCTTAAATTTCTAAAAAGAAAAATACATAAATTATATAAAATTGCTTGGCTTTCGCCAAGCTTTTTTTTATATTACATATGTATAATTGAATAACAAGTTATACTTAAATAAAATTTATATGAGCGAATTTAAATTCCCAACCGAAGAAGTAGAATTACCCTCTAAAGGTTTAATCTATTCTAAAGACAACCCCCTATCAAGCGGTAAAGTAGAAATCAAATATATGACAGCTAAGGAAGAAGATATTCTTTCTAATCAAGCTTATATCCAAAATGGAACAGTTTTAGATAAACTACTAGATTCTGTAATTGTTTCTAAAGGAGTAGACCATAAAGATTTAATTATAGGAGATAAAAATGCTGTATTAATTTCTACTCGTATTTTAGGATATGGTAAAGAATATATCTTCGATAGAGATGGAGAAAAACATACTGTAGATTTAACTGAATTTGAAAGTAATGATTTTGATGATAGTAAAATGATTGAAGGGAAAAATGAATTTTCATTTACACTTCCTTTCTCAACTACACCTATTACTTATAAGTTACTAACTGGAAGAGATGAGAAAAAAATTGATGCTGAAATAAAAGGTCTTCAAAGAATTAATAAAAACGCAAACCCTGAGTTATCTACTAGATTAAAATTTATGATTTTATCAGTTAATGGTGATACAGAGAAAAAAACAATTAGAGATTTTGTTGATAATTATTTATTAGCAAGAGATTCTAGAGCACTTAGAGATGAAATTAGACATATCCAACCAGATGTTGATTTAAGACATACTTTGGACTCAGGAGAGGAGGTAACAGTCCCTATTGGACTAAACTTTTTTTGGCCTGACCTCTAACATTGCTCCTCAATTTAGAATATCATTATTTTCCCAAATCCATCAAATCCTTTTTCATGGGAAAGGTGGTTATGACTATTTTACTGTTTATAATATGCCTATATGGCTTCGTAAGTATACTTTTTCTGAAATAGATAAATATTATAAAGAAGAAAAAAATGCTTATGATAATGCCCAAAACGGAGGTAAGGGGACTAAAAATTTAGTTAATGCTGACGGTAAAATTAATACCCCTGCATTTTCTGAAGCAAGTAAACCGTATAAAGGTAAAACAAGTTATAAGTAGTAATATTTATAATAAACATTACATTATAGATGGCAGATGATACAGATAAAATAAAAAAACAAATTGCTGAGCAATTAAAAAGCAATAAACTTACTAAAGATTCTGCTGATTATTATAAAAACATAGCAGCACAATTAGCTAAGTCTGGAGCCTCTCTTTCTGACTGGCAACGAACTCTTAGAAGTATTAATGATGAGTTAGATACAACTTCTGATAACTTAAGTTATATAGCAACTGCTTTTAAAGAATCTGTACAAGAATTACAAAAACAAAATGTTGCTGTTAACCAACAAAAATCTTCATTAAATAAGTTATCTAACATAGCAAGAGATTTAAGGGATATAAGAGAAGGAGAAAAAACATTTACTGCTGATACCTTAAAGAAACTTCAAGAAAAAGCTAAAACAGAAAAGTCTAATTTAGAGATAGCAAGAAATTTATTAAGTAGCCAAGGTGAAAGCACTGCAGCTATAGATTCTCAAATTAATGATGCTAATAAATTATTAAAAGAGTACCAAAATATTGAAAATGTTAATAATAGAATTAATAAAGAATTTGGACTTTCTTCTGGCCTAGTAAAAGGATTAGGTGCTACATTAAAAAAAGTAGGTTTTGGAGACTTTTCTGCCTCTATTAATGATGCAGCAATGGAAACATCAATGCTGGGTCAAAAAGCAGACCAGTTGGGTAAACCTTTTAGTGCTAATACTCAATTTGCAAAATCTTTAGGTTCAAATCTTGCAAAATCAATAACACCCTTAAAAATATTTGAAGTTACCATAGGTTTAATTGTAAAAAGCTTTATGGCTTTAGACAAAATGACTGGTGATTTAGCTAAAAATTTAGGAATTAGCTACAATCAAAGTAGAAATTTAAATAAAGAATTTACTGCTATTTCACAAACTTCAGAAAATGTTTTTGTAACTACTAAAAATTTAAATGAAAGTTTTGGTCAGTTAGCAGATCGTTTTTCTGTTACAGCAGGGTTTAGTAGTGAAACATTAAATACACAATTAGAATTAACTAAACAAGCAGGATACCAAGCTGATTCAGCAGCGGAACTTGTTAAATTGTCTCTTTTAACTGGAAAGTCTACTGATGATATACTTACTAATGCTTTAGGTACCGCTGCAGCCTTTAATGGTCAAAATAAATCAGCAATTAATGAGAAAAAAATTGTAGAAGAAATAGCAAAATCCTCAGCATCTATTCAGTTAAGTATGGGTAACTCAACAACTGAACTAGTAAAAGCAGCAATTAATGCTAAAAAGTTTGGAATGGAATTATCTCAAGTAGATAATATAGCAGGTAGCTTACTTGATTTTGAATCTTCTATATCAAATGAATTAGAAGCAGAACTTTTACTAAATAAAGATTTAAGTTTAGAAAAAGCAAGGCAATTTGCTTTAAATAATAATTTAGCAGGAGTAGCAGAAGAAATAGCAACCCAAGTAGGATCAGCAGCTGATTTTACAAATATGAATAGAATAGAGCAAGAAGCATTAGCAAAAGCCGTAGGAATGAGTAGAGATGATTTAGCAAAATCTTTACAAGAACGAGAAGCATTAGCTGCTTTAGGCACAGATGCAACAACTTCACAAGAAGCTTATAATCAACTTGTAAAACAAGGTCTTAGTCAAGAGCAAATCGCATCAAAATTAGGAAATGATAAATTATTAGATCAATTACAAGCTAATAGTGTTCAAGAAAGATTTAATCAATCTCTTGGAAAAGCACAAGAAATATTTGTTAATATAGCATCTTCACTATCCCCTTTTATATCAGGTTTAGCTACAGGAATTGAATATGTAGCAGTAATGGTAAATAAATTTCAAACATTATTAAAATTAATTGGGGGGGTTTATGCTCTAAATAAACTTATTAATGTTACATCATTAATATCAGCGGGTATACAAGAAAGAAGATTAGCTGCTAAAGGTTTAGAATTAGGATTAGGTAGCCAAATTTTAGCTATGCTAGGTTTCCAAAATGCTGCTATGGAATTACAATTAGTAAAAGAAAGAGCAGCTAATATTTTAAAAGGAATAGCTCTTGCTTTTGAAAATAGTAAATTAGCAGCTATTATTGCTCAGGGGTTTGGTATTGTTAAAAATATAGCTAAGGATACTATATTATTAGGAATAAAAGTAGCACAAGCAGCAGCAGCTTTAGTAGGAGTTTCAGCATCAACTTTAGGTATAGGAACAATAGTTGCATTAGCAGCAGCTGCCGCGGGTATAGCATATTTAAATAGTATAACTAAGGCGGATGATTTAATGAGTGAAGGAACTGGTGGGAGTGGTTATGGGAATAGAGTATTATTAGCAGGAAAAGATGCATTTGCACTTAACAACTCAGATAATTTACTTGCATCTACTGGTGATGTTACAGGAGGAGGTAATCAAACGCAAGTTGTTCAAAGCACAACAGATATGAGTACAACAAATGCATTACTAGAAAAAATATTTAAGAAGACACCAGAAATGTCTCCTCTAGGTATGTATGAAGTACAATAATTTAATATTTATAATAAAAACAAACAATTATGAGCTTACTAAACAAATTAACATCGGGTCAAGCATCAGCAACAAGTCTGAATGGGTCAACTCCTAATACACCAGAATTTTCAACGTCTACTTTACATAGACAATATTCTACTATAGGAAATCCAGATGCAGCAAATGTATCTCCAGTAAATGGAGTTTTACCTCCACCATCAACATTAGAGTCTCCTGCAGCACCTACAAGATATATGGATAACCTTCCAGGATAATAGGATATGGCATTAGTTAACCTAACAACTAACCTTAAATCTTTAAGGTACGGTAAAGATACAGTTGGCGGTGGTAATAGCGGTCAACCATTCGTAAGAACTACAATCCCAGATGATTTATCAGATGTTGGTAGAACAGGAGGGCCTGATTTTCTTTTACGAGGTGGAACTTTACTGCCTAAGATTGTTTTTAACGATGTAAAAAGAATATCAAAATTATTTTATCCTGGAAGAGGAAGAGAAATATTAACTACAAATAACCCCAACCAACGTACCCCAGACCCATTAGGGGTTGATGCTTCAAACAATGGACGAAGACCTGTTAACTTAATAGGAACATTATTTACAGCAAAACAAAACATTTTATCCTTAACTAATGTTAATTCTCAAGTAGGATATGTAATTGCAAAAAAAGATGCAGCTATACCAGGTAATACAGGTACAGCTATTGGCAATCTTATACGTAGTATAGTACCCCCATTAAATCAAGGTATATACACACCTTTATCTACAATAGGCCAAGCAGCAGGTAATGCTATAGGACTTCATTTAGATAAACAAGGTTTAGGGTTTAATTTTAAAACTACTAAAGGGTCTCAAGATGGTAATACTCTTTTAGGTTTACCTACCTATTTAAATACCATTGCTACTGATGGAACTGAGGGAAATAAAAGTAGGTTATTTGGTTTACTTAATAAAATTAATACTAGATTAGAAGGAGATGAATCTAATGATTTATATTCTTATTCAGGAGGACCAGGTTCTACTTTAGGTGTTGGTAAAACCAAGATTGTAATGGTAGGTGACCAAAGAACAGGTATCAATAATCCAAATACAACAAGAGAAAAACCTAAAGTAACTTGGGGGTCAGCAACTAGATTTAACACTTTTTCAAACCCATTTGATGCTAATAATTTTTCAACCCCAACATCTTTATTTGGTCCAAATACTCCAGGTAATGGTAGTCCTTTATCACCCGTTAATCAAATAGGAAGTGGAGGTAAAACTTCTTATACAATAGGAGACATAAACATTAGCCCTACAGTAAATGATGAAAATTTAAGTAATGCTATAACTAATGACCAATTCCTTAGAGTAGGAGCTAGTGCGGCATATTTAGGAAATAATTTTATTTTACAAAACGCAAATACTTCTATTAAAGATGCTTTCTTAGGAAATGGAAAAGTACAAACTTTTAGTGTTTACGAACAAAATGATGATCCTTTTTCATTGTCAACTAAAAATAATGGAGAGGCATTTAATAGTGGTATAGGAAACAGAACCCCACAACTGCAACTATCACAAGAACAAATATCAAGTAAAGACCCAGTTAGTAAGGGAGGAAAGATTGGAAATTTTTCAAAACCTTTTGTAGGACCATATGTACCCGCATCTTTAGATTATACTGAAATAGGTAGACTAAATATAGAACAAAGAGTTAATTTAGGTGACCCAGGTAAAAAAGCAAATAGAAGAAGTTATACTATTGGTAGACAGGAATTAGGAGAAAATGAATCTGTTGAGTCAAATTCTGGTTATAAAAAGGCATTAGACCAAGTTAATGCTTTACCTATATATCAGTCAAGTGCACCTACTTCAGACACGATTAAAAATGATTTAGTAAAATTTAGAATTGGAGTAATAGATAACAAAGATCCTAATTTAAAAACATATATCCATTTTAGAGCTTTTATCGATAGTATGAGTGATAATTTTACTGCAGATTGGCAAAGTCAAAATTATATGGGTAGGGGCGAAAAATTTTATAAGTACCAAGGATTTGATAGACAAATATCTTTATCTTGGACTGTAGCAGCTCAATCAAAACAAGAATTAATACCAATGCATCAAAAGTTAAACTACTTAGCTTCAGTATGCACTCCCGATTATTCACCAGAAGGTTATATGGGTGGAAACTTAATATCATTAACAATAGGAGGTTGGTGTTATGAACAAGTTGGTATAATGACAGGATTAAATTTAGAAATTCCAACAGAATCACCTTGGGAAATAGCTCTCCCTGATGATGATAATAAAGCCTTTGCTCAAGATGGTTCAAGTATATTAAGTGATCCCTCAGTTAAAGAACTACCTATGATAATTAGAATTACTGGGTTTAACTTTATACCAATCCATAATTTTGTACCTAAAGTACAACAAAATTTCTTTCCACCTAAAAATGGTGCTAAGTTAGAAGGAGGTGGAACATTTGTTGGAGAATACGGAAAAGAACATTATATTGGATTAACAACAACAGGAGGTAAAAACAATTATTCAGGTGGTACTGGTAACCTTAATTATATTCCTAGTAGAGTAAAGGCTAAACCAGTAACTACAGTAATACCTGAAGATAGAAAGTCTTCAAATTTTTCAAATTTTGAAATACCTAATTCATTTTTATAATGGGAAGATATACAAAAGATAAAATATTAATAAAAGCAGATCCGAATGGGACTAGAGGTATAAGATTTTATAGAGGTGTAAAATACCCTGAAATTGCCCTATCTCCGGATGACATATATGTTTATGCTGAAGAGGGAGATAGGTTTGATATTTTAGCTAATGAGTATTATAATGATTCTTCTTTATGGTGGATAATATCAACAGCAAATGGTTCATTACGACAAGATTCATATTATTTACCTTTAGGAATACAAATTAGAATACCAACTAATATTGGTGCTATACAAAGTGCATATAATAAATTAAATAAGTTTTAAAGATGAGTATAATAGGAGAACAAATTGATCCTTCTGTTGCAATCCAAATGCAAGTACGACAAAGGTTACGTGGAAAGCAAGATAGAAATAATACTGATCTTAATTTATTATATAATACTAATGCTTGGTTAAAACTTGCTTCATCAGTAAGAGTTATAAGCCAAACAGATACGGAAATTAGTTCCTCTACTGCTGAAAATAAAATAGAATCTATCCCTACTTACAATCAAACTACAGGAGAATATGAAGAAGAAGATTCAAATATTAGTTCAGGAGAAAAAAGATTAAGAGACATAGGATTAGACAATACAGGTGAATTTACAGGGAACCAATTAGCAAAAAAAGCAATTTTATTTAATACTCTATCAGAATTAGATTCATCTGGTAATACTTATACTACTAGATCTGGAGTATCTAAAACTAATAGTTTATGGAATAATAGCAGCTATGGTTTAGGAGGAACAGGTTTTGGCCTTTCTCCTTCTCCGGGTTTAATATCAGCTAAAATTGACTGTAAAAACAGGGGTTCAATCCGAGAAGCAACAGTAGAATTAAAAGCTTACAATTTATTTCAATTTGAACTAATAGAACTTTTATATTTAAGATTAGGATATAGTATGCTATTAGAATGGGGATGGGACAAGTATTTAGACCAAGATGAAAAATTACAATCTATGGGAAATACTTTAATCGAGGATAAATGGTTTAAAGATTTACCCGATGGTACTTATCGAGAAGTTATAAAAGATATTGCAATATATAGAAAAATATATGATAACAATTATGATGGGTTTTTAGGAAAAGTAGTTAACTTTGACTGGAGCTTCCAACCAGATGGTACTTATAACATAACATTAAAATTAATTACAATAGGGGATGTTATTGAATCTCTAAAAGTAAATTTACCTTCAGAATTAACAACAGCAGCAAAATTAGATGCAGCAATTAGTCAAGGTAATGATCTTTCAACTACTTTGTTAGACTTAAAAAGTCCTATTGTTACTAATGCGGGATCATCTACATTATCTCTTGATATATTTAATGATATAGCTTCAACAACATCAATAGAATTTTGGGGGCAAAATAATTCTGATTATTTTTCATGGTTTGCAAATACAGAAGAACAAGGAGAATTTAAAATTAAGGAACTTACAGAAGAAGAGAAAGAAAATAAAGAACAATTTCCACCTACAGGAATAGATGCAAATAAATATACTTATTTTTTAACTTTTAGTGCATTATTAGAAAAATTAAATAAACTATGTGTCCCCTCAATTAATGGACAGAAGATATTAGAATTTAATTTATCTGGAGATAACATATGTTCAGCTTTTGCAAATCAAGTTTCTTTTAACCCTAAAATATGTTTAATAAAGCCTCAATTTACAGAAAATATTAGCTTAGGTAATGCATTTGAATATTATAATAAACCTACTGCAGTTAAAAATGATCATGGCTCTTTTGCTAAATTAAAAAACTTTTTTGAAATTGAAACAGATACAAATATAGTATATGGTAATATTATGAATATTTATTTAAATTACGATTTTATCTCTAAATCCCTTGAAAAAAATACAAATAAGGATGGGGAAATAAGTATTTACAAATTTTTAGAAGATATATGTAATAATGTAAATTCTTCCCTAGGGGGTTTTAATAAACTTGAACCTATTTTAGAAGATGATAATATAATAAAAATAATAGACCAAAACCCTATCCCAGGAATAGAAGAATCTACAGCATTTGGATGTAGATTTGGTAATACCATTCCTTTTGAAATTTATGGATTTTCCCCTTCAGGTTCAACTTCAAATTTTGTAAGAGACTTTGGTTTTAAAACTAAAATAGGTCCTGAGTTAGCTAGTATGATTACTATTGGGGCAACAGCCCAAAATAAGACAACTAAAAACTATGATGGTACCGCTTTTTCTAAATGGAATGATGGATTAGAAGATGCATATGCTATAGATTATGATGATCCATTGGAGACCGTATTAAACGTAAGTAAAGAAAGCCCATCATCACCTTTAACAAAAGATGACTTAGTAAAAATGTCTGCTCATTGGAAGACTGATAAATGTGTTATAGATGAAAGTTCCCTCCCTGATTGGGTTGATTTTTTAGGTTGGTTTGAAAGAGATCAAGTATCACTAGGTATATATGGAATCTTTAACACAGGGGTTAAAGATGTAGAAGAATGCCCTATTACTGGTTTAGAATATGTCAATGTAACTTGGCCAGAATATGTAAGGGAAGCTAAATATAATTTAGAAAAATATAATATAAGCAAAATCGTAAAACCTGTAGCACCAAACCCACTTACTAATTATTTAGGGTGGTTAATTAAGGCTTTTGGAGGAAATATAGATGGGAATTTTACCTATAGTACTTTATATTACCATTTAAATGATGATTTTTATAAAATAGGAAAAGAACTATTTAAAGGTTTTACCAATAGTATTAATAATCAAGTTTATAAAAATTCCCGAACTCCATCAAATACTGTAGGTTTTATCCCTGCGGATTTAAGCTTAAAGGTAGATGGATTAGCTGGGGTTAAAATATATAATGCTTTATCAATTAATCAAAGATTTTTACCAAAACAATATCCCCTTGCTTTAAATTTTATAATTACAAAAGTAAACCATAATATATCTAGTAATGACTGGGATACATCGTTTAGTACAATATCTGTCCCTAAAACACGAGCATATGATTTCTCTATCTTAAAAGCTTCTACATCTGATATTTTAGCTAGAGATATAGGGGTAGTAGAAGCATACGAACCAATAACAAACGAAGAACAAAAGAATAATATTGAAATAGTTGCTACATATCTTAAAGCAGCAGGAATAACACAAGCAGGTGCTACTGGTATTATAGGTAATATGTTAGCTGAATCAGGAGTCGACCCATCACGATTAGAAAGAGTAAGAGCAGATGCGGGATATACAACTTCTAGTGAAATAGGTGGAAAAGGAGGTTTTGGTTTAGTTCAATGGACAGGTCAAGGAGATAGAAGAAGAGGCAAACTAGAAAAAGCAGCAAACTTAGATAAGACAAAAAGAAATGATATAAACTTTCAATTAGAATATCTCAAAAAGGAGTTGGAATCTGACTATTCAACTCTTCTAACAAAATTAAAATCAACAGATAGTATTGATATTGCAACCGAGGAGTTTTTAACAAAATTTGAAAGACCAGCTAGTTATGTAAATAGGAATGATTCCACAGCGGCTATGCAAAACTATGATCTTAAGTTAAAGAAAAGAATAGGAAGGTCAAATAACGCAGCACCTATTGTAGCTAAAGTTTACGAAGGCGCTGTTTATAATCCGGGGGCTTCAACAGCAGGACCTAAAATATAAAAATATATGTATTTTCCAAAATCTCAAATTACAACTAATTTATCCACTAATGGAAAAGAATTCCAAATAGTAGGAAAAAGTAAGTATTATGTTGGGTCTTATTTTAAAACTTCTGATGGTAGATTCTATACTGGGAAAACACCTCAAGATGGAATAAATCAATTGTTAATCCAAAAGCCTATTGTTAATGATAAAAATCTTGAAAATAGTGTGTTAATTGACTCTAATATAAGTACTTCTATAAGCAAACTTCCTTTATCATATACTAATTCATCTAAATCTCCAGCAATAGTTGTTGCACCACCTCAAGGCAGTATAGTCTTCCCAACTGAGGGAGAATATAATACTGGAGAATATCAACGATATTTTCTAAAACACAAAACTAATAATACTTACTTAGAAGTAAATTTACAAACATATACTAACTTTGTTACTTCTAACTCATCAGTTCAGTTCCAACTATATAATGCTATTAAAATAGATTGGATATTGGTAGGTAAACCAATAGAAGTTTATGATATTAATAGAAATATAGTTTTGCTATATGAAAAAGAAAATAATATTATAGGGTTTTTAAGTTTCTTTAAAGATAGGTATTTAAAATATTACCGTCCATTAAAAAATGAATATTATACAACTAAAGGAGGAGAATTAAAGGTCCAAGATACAAATGAAAATTATGTTGGTGATTATCATATACATTTACCTAGGGGAATAATTATGGAAGGTAGATTTCATTCTGCTTCACCACATAGAGTTTTGACTCCGTTTGAGGGTAAAGAAATCATTAAAGAAATAACACCACCTACTATAAATAGGGAGGTAGGTACTTCAATAAGAAAAAACATTTCAAGAAATAGTGGCTACTAGATAAATCTTTCGTATATTCGCCTATAAATAAAGGTATATGTACTGGTTGATAGAAAATGAGGAGCAATTAAAAATTTTACTAAATAGTGGTTTTAAAAAAGCCTTTGTTGAAGTAATTCCATATAATGACACTATACATCCAACTTTAAACAAAGTTAGCCTTGTGTATATTAGACCGATTGACGCACATAAAGGATTTATGGTATGTGTTACGCATAACGAAAGTCTAAATGCGTTAGATACGGATTTATACACGTTATTAACTAAATTTGATGTGTTGTATTGCCGTGATAAAAAAGAGATACTACATTATTATCCTCTAAAAACTCTTTATGACATAACCGCGCCACCTCATACGTATATACGCCCAACTACTAAAGCACATGAAATATTTTATAATCAACATAAGGATGAAACTTGTGTAAACGCAATTATCCCCATTGTTAAACATTATGAATTGTGTGAACACATTTTTGAAGATCTAAAAACGAATATTAACAGACCTAAAACTAAATATGATGAATTCTTTAATACTAAAGTATCCTTGGTATTCAACTACCTCGAACGAAGTGGAATACAAATACACAAACCAACCTTCGAAGAACACTTCCATAAAATTGATGGTGAACGAACATACACTCAGTACAACCTTCGGACAACCACAACACGACCTTCAAACAAATTTAAAAACGTAAATTATGCCGCACTCTCACATAAAAATGGATGTAGAAAAAGTTTTATACCAAGTAATGGGGTATTTATTGATATTGATATTAGTGCCTACCATCCTAGCCTGTCTTGTCGTCTCATTAATTATGATTTCCCCTCTGTTGATATTCACAGCCATTTACAAAAGCTTTACGGAGTAAGTTATGCAAAATCAAAGGAATTAACGTTTAAACAATTATACGGAGGAGTATTTAAAGAATACAAACATCTGGAATTTTTTAAGAAAATTGATATATACGTAAAAGATCTCTGGAATAAGTTTGAAAGCGAAGGGGAGATAACGTGCCCAATTTCTAATTTTGTATATAAAAAAGAAAATTTAGAGGATATGAATCCACAAAAACTTTTTAATTATTTGCTACAAAATTTGGAGACGTCAATGAACGTTCGTATATTATGGGATATGATAACAATATTGAGAAATAAAAAATCTCAATTGGTATTATATACTTACGATTCGTTCTTAATTGACTGGGATGAAAGTGAAAAAGAAGTAATAGAAGATATAAAAAATATATTTACTAAATATAAACTGAATACAAAAACAAAAGAAGGTTATGACTACGATTTTAAATAATTCTCCAAATACGTATAACACGAACTATGATGTTATAACGTCATTCCAAAACATAGGAGATTTGAACAATAAGTTATTTTGTACCTTCACAAATTTAGAGAATTTAGATTCTTTATTAGAAGAGATTACAAGCAGATACACCATTATATACAATAAAATGTTTGTCCTCGAGATCGTGGGCAAAGATGAATACGTTGTAACTTATAATGTAGACCAAGGAAATGTACAAACAATTCCAGACAATACTATATTGGTACATAGAAAGAAAGAATCTAATACTTTATACACTATAAATGCTCTTAATGAGTTAATTAAAAAATTAAATGGAGGTGTAGTAGATACTAAATTCCAGATAGATTGGCAACATTATAGAAATTGTGTTTTACTTACTCAACACAATGATTTAAGTCAATTAAATACAAAAATATATAAAATAATCGAAGTATAATTTGGTTTCCCAAAATATAGTTCGTATATTCAGTTACATATAAACAGTTATAATTAAAAATAAGTTACATTATGGATTTAAATGCATTAAAAGCAAAATTGGATACACTCCAATCGAAACCACAAGCTGGTGGAAAAATTGATTACACAACCATTTTTTGGAGACCTACAGTAGGTAAACAACAAATTAGAATCGTACCTTCAACGTATGATACTTCAAACCCATTTACAGAATTAAAGTTCTATTATGGTATTACCAATAAGGTAATGATTTCACCAACTAATTTTGGTGAAAAAGACCCAATTGCTCTCTTTGCAGCAAAGCTTAGAGAAGAGTATACTAAAGAAAACTATGTACTAGCTAAAAAATTAGATGCTAAAAACCGTATTTTTGTTCCTGTAGTAGTTAGAGGAGAAGAAGATAAGGGAGTTAGATTATGGCAATTTGGTAAGCAAGTATATGAAGAATTATTAGCACTGGCTGTTGATGATGAGATAGGAGATTATACTGATATTGTACAAGGTAGAGATCTTACAGTAGAAACAGTAGGACCTGAGTCAACTGGAACTCCTTATAATAAGTCATCAGTACGTGTTAGATTAAAAACATCACCTTTAAGTAAGGATGCTACTCAAGTAGAAACTTGGACATCAGAACAACCAAACCCTAAAGAAGGATTATTTAAAATCTATTCATTTGATGAAATGAAATCTGCATTAGAAAAGTGGTTAGCACCTGAAGAGGATTCAGCAAGCGAAAACGAATTCCCTGCAGCATCATCTACATCTGAACCAGCAAAACCTAGTAACTTTAGTTTAGATACTAGTAATGTTAAGAAAAATAAAGCAGATCAATTTGACGCTTTATTTCCTGAAGATTCAACAACTGCAAAAAATGATCTTCCTTTCTAAATATGGCGAAAAAAATATCAAAGTCTCTCTCAGCAGCAGTGTCTGCTGAGATTAAGAGCAAATTTGATCTAAATAAATTTAAATCATCTAAAGGTTTAGATAAAAACGTCAAATTTAAGGAACAAAAATGGATACCACTATCCCCTGCTTTTCAAGCAATAGCAGGAGTACCTGG
>MDSY01122959.1_pt1 | contig 26800 bp, 26 predicted proteins | sample 811131 | NCBI WGS metagenome assembly MDSY01 (sample SAMN05326643, study PRJNA326480) | marine metagenome | isolation source: seawater | place: Atlantic Ocean: South West | collected 2010
CCACAACAGAAGCTTTTAGTCAAGCAAAAGTATGGCCATCTTTAGATGATGATAGAGATAATGGTTGTATAAGAGATATTGCTCATGCATACAGTAAAGATGGAGGTTTAGCTGTTCTTTATGGGAATATTGCAGAAGATGGTTGTATTGTTAAGACAGCTGGAGTTGATGAAGATATACTAAAATTCTCTGGCCGAGTTAGGTTATTTGAATCTCAAGATACTGCTTGCGACGCAATATTAGAGGATAAAATAATCCCTGGAGATATTGTAGTTATCATCTATGAAGGTCCAAAAGGTGGCCCCGGTATGCAAGAAATGTTGTACCCAACTGCATATTTAAAATCAAAAGGATTAGGTAAGTCTTGTGCTTTATTAACAGATGGACGCTTCTCTGGGGGTACATCAGGTTTATGTATAGGGCATGCATCCCCAGAATCTGCCGAAGGTGGAGGAATTGCTTTAACGAGAGAAGGAGATCATATAGACATAGATATTCCTAATAGAAATATTAATTTAAAAATAACAAATGAAGATTTATTACTAAGAAGAGAAGAAATGAACAAGAGTAAAAATCCTTGGCATCCAAAACCTAGGGAGCGACGAGTAACAGACGCATTAAAAGCCTATGCGATGATGACCACCAGTGCATCTAATGGTGCTGTTAGAGATATCAATCAATTAAAGAAAAGATAATTCGAATTGAATAAAAGCATTAAGATAACTTCTGAGACAAATGGACTTCAGTTTATTGAAATTGATAACTCATTGGCGGTAGCAAGAATTGCTTTACAGGGAGCACATGTAGATTGGTGGCGACCTAAGTCTGCAAAACATGATGTTTTATGGCTATCTTCGAATGCAAGATATGAAAGTGGAAGATCTATAAGGGGAGGAGTTCCAATATGCTGGCCATGGTTTGGTAAACACCCAACAGATGACAGCTTTTGTGTACATGGCTTTGCCAGAGTTATCCCATGGAAATTATTAGAGTCTTCTCAATTAAAAAATGGTGCGACAAAACTTATTTTAAAAATGCTTCCAACAGATGCAGTTACAAAACAATTAACTTATCCTTTTGAATTAGTTTTAACAATCATTGTTGGGGAAAGTTTATATATGAATCTAAAAACAACAAATTTATCTGATAATCCTTTCATGATAAGTGAGGGATACCATACTTACTTTTATATTTCAGATATTGAGAATATAAAAGTAAGCGGTCTAGAAAATAGTCTTTATACAGATAAGATTGATAATTTTAATAGGGGTATAGAGAAAAGCTCAATTACATTTAAAGCAGAGTTTGATAGAGTTTATTCAAATACTAGTAACGATTGTTATATCGAGGATGAAAAATTTAATCGTGTAATTACCATTAAAAAATCTAATAGTAATTCAACTGTGGTATGGACTCCCTGGAAAGAAAAAGCAAAAAATATGGGAGATATGGGAGAAGAAAACGAATGGAGAAGAATGGTCTGTGTTGAAACAGCGAACACCTTTGAAAACAGTGTAATGATATATCCAAAATTGTCTCATAGCATAGCTACAGAGTATTCTGTTCAAGAATATTAATGCACAGTAAACTTAAGAACGAATCAAGCCTTTATTTAAAGCAACATAAAGATAATCATGCATGCTTACTTCCAATATATTTAGCTAAGGAATTAATAAAAATTCAAAGTTAAATATTTAATTTAGAATTTTTATAAGAATAGATAAAGTAAACTCCAATACCGACTAAGATCCAAATAAGAAACCTTATCCAAGTCTGCATGGGTAAGAAAATCATTAGCAAGCTACAGGAAATAATTCCTAGAACAGGTACAACTGGATGCCATTTATTTCTAAAGGTATCTTTATTGTTTGGGTTAGCATCTCTTAAGAAAATGACACCTAAGCAAACAATCACAAAAGCTGAAAGGGTACCAATATTAACAATTTCAGCTAAAGTTCCTAACGATGTAAAGCCAGCTACTGTGGATATCAGAATACCGCAGATTAAAATAACTCTAACAGGAGTCTGTGTTTTTTTGTTAACAGAACTCAGGCTAATAGGAAGTAAGCCATCTCGACTCATTGCAAAAATAACTCTTGTAAGCGCGTAATATAGAACGAGCATAACAGTTGCAAGTCCAGCAATTACTCCAACAGCAACGAGTGCAGAAGCCCAAGGAAAACCAATCTTTGCTAATGCAAAGGCTACTGGAGAAGAGACATTAAGTTCTTGATAAGGTACAACACCTGTTAAAAGAGCTGCAACAATTATATAAATAATTGTGCAAAATATTAGTGAATTAATTATCCCTTTAGGAAGATCTCTTTGGGGGTTAATGGCTTCTTCTGCTGCAGTTGAAACAGCATCAAAACCAACATAAGCAAAAAATACAATTGATGCTCCAGCTAAAACTCCAACTGTTTTTCCATTGGGAAGAGTTTCGAACCAACCATATGGCATAAAGGGACTCCAATTTTCTGGGTTAACATTGAAGATAGCAAATGCAATAAATATAAGAATTGCTGAGACTTTTACAGCCACCATAACCTTATTAAATTTTGCACTTTCTTTTATACCAATTATCAATAAAGACATAATCATTAAAATAATTAAAGATGCAGGAAGGTTTATTACTCCACCTAAACTTGGAGGTCTAGTAAGTGAATCAGGTAAGCCAATACCCATTGCAATAAGCGCATTGTTAAAATATCCGGACCAACCATTAGCAACGGCAGCAATTGACATTCCATATTCCATTAGGAGTATCCACCCAACAATCCAAGCTATAAATTCACCAAAAGCAACATATGTATAACCATAGGCACTTCCGCAACCACCTACAGATGATGATAATTCAGCATAAGATAAAGCAGCAAATGCACACGCAAAACCAGAAGCTAGGAAAGATAAAATGACAGCAGGCCCAGCCTGGTTTGCCGCCGCTATACCTGTTAAAACAAAGATGCCTGTACCAATAATACAGCCGATACCAAGAAGGGTTAAATCAAAAGAAGATAGACAACGATTTAACTTACCATCTAATTTATTCGTAATAATTTTTTTTCTGAATAGTTTTTTTAGCATAATTTAGACCCAATCTTTAGGAGGTAAAAAGTCAGTATATAATTTTTCTTCAGCACTACCTTTCATTGCTTTCCAATCATAAGACCATTTAACCAAAGGCGGCATAGACATTAATATAGATTCTACTCTACCACCTGATTGAATGCCAAATAAAGTACCACGATCCTGTAAAAGATTGAATTCAACATAACGACTTCTTCTAAATAATTGAAAATTCTTTTGTTTATTAGTATATTTTATATCTCTTCTTTTTTGAACAATTGGTAAATATGCGTTTAATAAGGAATTACCAACATCCTTAGTGACTGAAAATGAATAATCAAAATTACTTTCATTAAAATCATCAAAAAATATTCCACCAACACCTCTGTGCTCATTTCTATGTTTTAGCAAAAAATATTCATCACAATTTTTTTTAAATTGTGGATATAAGTCTTGATTATATGGAGATAAAACTGATTTAATTGTCTGGTGAAAGTGAATTACATCTTCCTCAAAAGCATAAAAGGGAGTTAAATCCATTCCACCACCAAACCACCAAATATCTTGCTGACCTTCTTTTGAAGCTATAAAAAACCTAACATTCATATGAACAGTTGGTATGAAAGGGTTATGGGGATGAAATACTAGAGATACACCCATAGCTTCCCATTTACTATTTTCAATTTCTGGGTGTGCGTCGGTGGCAGATTTTGGAAGACGAGAACCTGTTACATATGAAAACCCAATTCCCGCTCGCTCAAATACATTTCCATTTTCCAAAATACACGTTGTTCCACCTCCACCCTCAGTCCTTTGCCACGAGTCATTTAAAAAATTTTTACCGTCAACTAACTCTATTGCCTCAACTATTTTTATTTGAAGGCTTAAGAAATATTCTTTAACAAGTTTTTTATTTACTTCATTATCCATTTATTTTCTAATTATTAATTTAGTTTCAAGATCTTGAATAGTGCTGGGTTTCCTATTCGCACCAATTTTTCCTTTAATTATTTTAACCCCAGAACTTTCAAATAATCTTCGCGCACTTCTGTAATTTTTTATTACATTCTGCCCACTTTTATTCGCACTTGTCGAGGTTATAGGCATTTTAATAGATACCAGTAAAGCATTACAATTTTTTAAGCTGGGTATTCTTACTGCAACTTTATCTGATTTCTTCAACCAGTGTGGACATTTTTTATTTGCTTTTACTAACCAGGTATGAGGTCCTGGCCATTTAGAAAGCATAAGTGAATTTTTATCACTTTTTAATGGATGAATAATTTTATTAAACGTATTAAGTTCCGACGAAATAATAATAAAATTCTTATTTTTAGATCTTTTTTTTATTTGAATTATTTTATTTATAGCTCTAAAATTTTTCGGATCGCAACCTAAGCCAAAACAGGATTCAGTTGGGTATGCAATAACACCACCTTTCATCAAAAATCGTTTGAGCCTAAAGGTATTCATTTTTTATTTTATAAGGCTTTTTGTCCAATATCACTTCGATATTGAGCACCGTTAAATTTAATTTTTTTAAGCAGGTTGTATACATTTTCATGAGCAATTTTTAATGTACTTCCTTTTGCTGTTACTCCCAGAACTCGACCTCCCGATGTAATGAGATTATTATTTTTAAGCTCAGTTCCCGCATGAAAAACATATGAATCCTTATCATTTAAATCAGAGATTATTATTTCATCACCTAAAATAGGTTTTATCGGATAATCTTTTGCTGCCATTACTACAGTAATTGCAGAACCTTTTTCCCATTCAATTTTTTCTTCTGATAATTCTTGATTTGCTGCTGCATAAAGAATGGTAAATAAGTCACTTTTCATTCTAAATAATATAGGTTGTGTTTCTGGATCACCCATCCTGCAGTTAAATTCAAGAGTTTTAATTTTACTGTTTTTATCTATTATTATTCCAGCATATAAGAAACCAGTAAATTCAATTCCATTTTTTTTCATCCCTTGAATAGTGGGTGTGATGACTTGATCCATAATTTTTTCATGTATTTCATTAGTTACAATTGGTGCTGGTGAATAAGCACCCATACCCCCAGTATTTGGACCTAAATCAGAATTTAATAATCTTTTATGATCTTGGCTTGAGGCAAGTGGAAGTATAGATTTACCATCACATATTACTATAAAGCTCGCTTCTTCACCTTCCAGGAATTCTTCAATAATAATTCTAGCCCCAGCCATTCCAAAAAATTTTTGACTAAGCATTGAGTCAATTGCTTTGTGGGCCTCATTAATTGATGTTGCAACAACAACTCCTTTTCCAGCTGCTAATCCATCAGCTTTAATCACAATAGGTACACCCTTTTTATCTACATAGTCATGAGCCAAATTTATATCGGTAAAAGTTTTAAAATCCGCGGTTGGAATTTTATATTGACGCATGAATGATTTAGAAAAATCTTTAGAACTTTCAAGTTGGGCAGCTGCTTTAGTTGGACCAAATACTTTAAGATCATTTTTTCTAAAAGAATCGACTATACCTTTCGACAAAGGAACTTCAGGACCAATGATTGTCAGGTCAACTTTTTTTTCTTTTGCGAAATTAATGAGTAGCTTTATATCTGTGATAGCAATATTTTTTATTGTTTTATCTTTTTCAGTACCGGCATTCCCAGGCGCGATAAAAATTTCTTTTACTTCTCGACTTTGTGCAATTTTCCAAGCAATCGCATGTTCTCTTCCGCCACTTCCTATGATTAAGACCTTCATAAATTTAGTGCTTAAAGTGTCTAATATTTGTGAATAACATAATAAGATTATGTTCGTTAGCTGCTTTTATTACTTCATCATCTCTTATGCTCCCACCTGGTTGGATAACACATTTTGCACCAGATTTAGCTAAAACGTCAATTCCATCTCTGAATGGAAAAAATGCATCAGAAGCAACAACACTATCAGTTAAGATAATATTTTCTTTTTGAGCTTTGATGGTTGCAATCCTTGTGCTATCCACTCTACTCATTTGACCTGCGCCTACACCAAGTGTTCTCTTATCTTTACCAAAAATGATAGCATTTGATTTCACGTATTGAGCCACTTTCCATGAAAAATGAAGGTCTTCTAATTGCTTTTGATTGGGTTTGAGATCTGTGACAATTTTACATTTATTTATATCTAATATATGGTTGTCTGGAGTTTGCACAAGCCAACCACCACCAATTTTCTTAAAATCTAATTCATCCTCATTTTTATCTAATGAGACTTGTAATAACCTAATATTTTCTTTTTTTTCAAATATTTTTTTTGCTTTTAAACTAAAGCTCGGTGCAATTAAAACTTCAACAAATTGTTTACATATAAGCTCTGCTGTATCTGTATCCATTTCTTGATTTATTGCAATAATACCTCCAAAAGCTGAAGAAGGATCTGTTGAATAAGCATATTTATATGCTTCTAAGATGGTCTTAGCTGAACTTACTCCACATGGATTTGCATGTTTTACGATTACACATGTAGGTTCTAAAAAAGATTTAACACATTCCCAGGCATTATTTGCATCATTCAAGTTATTGAAGGATAGCTCTTTACCTTGTATTTGATTGAAGGTTGATAGCGTTCCTTTCGATGGACTAGGATCAATATAAAATGCCGCTTTTTGGTGTGGATTTTCTCCATAACGCATTTCTATCTTTTTATTCATAGTCCTAACTAACTGATCTGGCATCTTATTTTTATCTGTTTTAGTGAGAAGAAATTGGCTTATTATTGAATCATATTTAGCAGTATGCTGAAAAGCTCTTTGTGACAATTCTAGCCTATATTTTTCATTTATAGAGCCTTGATTACTTGAAATCTCTTTAATAAATTTATGGTAACTCATTGGATTAGTTAAAACCGTAACATGTTTATAATTTTTAGCAGCAGATCTAATCATAGCTGGACCACCAATATCAATATTCTCTATTGCATCTTCTAGCGAGCATCCTTTTTTAGCAACTGTTGATTCAAATGGATATAAATTAACAACAACTAAATCGATATGCTCAATGTTGTGTTTTTTAATTGTTTCGATATGATCGGAATTATTTCTAATATTTAATATTCCTCCATGAATTTTTGGATGAAGAGTTTTAACTCTTCCATCAAGTATTTCAGGAAATTTAGTGAAGTCACTTACCTCTGTAACATCAATTTTATTGTTTTTTAGAAGTTTTGCTGTTCCACCAGTAGATAAAATTTCTATATTGAATGATTTAAGTATTTTAGCGAGCTCTAAAATATTTTCTTTATTTGAAACGCTTAGTAATGCTCTTTTAATTTTTGCCATTCTAAAAATCAATCTTATGTTGTTTAAGTTTTTTTCTAAGTGTATTTCTATTGAGACCTAATATTTTTGCAGCATTACTTTGGTTACCTTCTGCTTGATTCATTATATATAGTAAAAGTGGTTTTTCTATTGTAGTAATTACCATCTCATAAATAGCACTTGGTTCATCCCCATTTAAATCTTCAAAATATTGGTCTAGAAGAATATCAACATCATCACTTAGGTTTATTTTAGCCATTAGGCTACTAATTCTTTATTTAGATTTGAGTCATCATAAGTAATGAATTTATCGATAAGTCTTAATTCATCAAAAAATGAATTTATTGAATCAATTTGTCCATTATTAGATTCTATTTGATTCATTGTAAATCTAAACTGAGCTGATTTTTTTAAGCCCTTTGTGTACCAAGATATGTGTTTTCTTGCAACTCGTAAGCCCTTAAGAGCACCATAAAAGCTATAAAGGTCATTTACATGTTCTAAAGTAGTTTTTTGAATCTCATCAATTGTAGGGCGCATAAGATGTTTACCAGTTTTTAAAAAATAATCTATTTCTCTAAAAATCCAAGGCCTTCCTTGAGCAGCCCTTCCAATCATTACTGCATCAGCATTAGTATATTCAAGGACAGACTTCACCTTCTCTGGTGTTGTAAGGTCGCCATTAGCTATTACCGGTATTTTAATATTTTGCTTCACTTTTGCAATCGTATCGTACTCTGCTTCCCCGTTATATAAGCATGCTCGAGTTCTGCCATGCATTGCAAGAGCTTGAATCCCATTATCTTCTGCAATTTTTGCAATAGTAAGTGCATTCCTATTCTCTTTATCCCAGCCTGTTCTTATTTTAAGTGTTACAGGAATATTAACTGCTTTTACTACAGCTTTAATTATTTTTTCAACTAATTTCTCTTGTTTAAGTAATGCTGATCCAGCCATTACGTTACATATTTTTTTAGCAGGACAACCCATATTTATATCAATAATTTGAGCTCCTTTTGCCATATTATATTCTGCTGCCTTTCCCATCATTACAGGGTCTGCACCTGCGATTTGGACAGATATTGGATCAACTTCACCTTCATGATTTGCTCTAAGTAAAGTTTTTTCGCTTCCGTATAAAAGAGAGTTTGAAGTCACCATTTCACTTATTGCCATCCCTGCACCAAATTTTTTACATAAAATTCTAAATGGCCTGTCAGTTACTCCAGCCATAGGGGCTAAAATGATATTACTTTTTAAATTATGCGAGCCTATCTTCATAATATTCTTTAATTGTTTAGGTGCTTATTTTATAGGCAATTGCTTGAATATCAAAATCAAGTATCTTTCCAATTAATACTAAGATCTTTTAGATTATTTTTTAAAGCTTTCATTGCTTTTTTAACTTCACTATTATCTCCCTTAACTCCTAATTCTAGTGTTTTACTGGGCTTGAGACGAGGTAAGCTATAAGTTTTAACATTTTTATATTCATTATTAATTCTATGCATTACGTCAATTAATAAGCTTTCGCTTACATTGTCTAACCATATTGATAAATCTAATTTTTTTGGGTGATTTAAAGATAAATCCCTGTAGTGATTTAATATAATCCAATCTGACATAGGCCATGCCATTTCTGGAAACCCTGGCATAAAGTGGTGATCATCAATTGAAAATCCTGGAACATTATTAACAACATTCTTTAGTAAGGAGCAATTTTCTGGAAGATATGCCATTAAAATTCTTTTAGGATAGGTATCTTTTCCGAATCTTTCTTCTATAGCTTTTTTTGCTTCTGGGTGAATTTTGAGTGTCATATTATTTGCAATAGCAGCTGCTTCTCTTGTACAATCGTCTGGTGTAGCTCCTATGCCCCCAAAGCAAAATAGAATACTATCTTTATTTTCTTTGATAGCTTCTGTTATAAGTTTAAGATCATCACTTATGAATTCAGCTTTTTTTAAAGACAACCCATGACTGTTTAATTTTTTTGTAAGGTAATTAAGATGCTTGTCTTGTCTTTTGCCAGATAATATTTCGTCCCCAATAATTAGTGCATGAATCTCTTTTAAATCTTTTTTCTTCATCTAATGTGCTTGCTCCCAGTTATTGCCTGATCCAATTTCTACAATAAGAGGGATATCAAAATCAGCAACTTTTTCCATAAGCCCAGGTATATTATTTTTGAAAAGATCGACTTCTGAATTCGGTACCTCGAAGACAAGTTCATCATGAACTTGCATTATAATTTTCCCACCAATAGTTGGTTGATTATTTAACCAACCTTGCACCTTAATCATCGATAATTTTATCAAATCTGCTGCAGTACCTTGCATAGGACCATTAATTGCTGCTCTTTCAGCTCCTGCTCTTTTAAGTCCATTTGAGCTATTAATTTCTGGCAACCAAAGTCTTCTTCCAAAAAATGTTTGTACATAACCATTTTCTTTTGCACTTTGTTTGGTGTCTTCCATATACTGTCTAACCAATGGGTATTGAGTAAAATAACGATCAATATAATTTTGAGCTGCACTTCTTTCAATATTTAAATTTTTAGCTAAACCAAAAGTACTCATTCCGTAAATTAACCCAAAATTTATAACTTTAGCGTAACGTCTTTGTTCGTTAGAAATTTTAGTTGTTTCTGTATTAAATATTTCTGCTGCAGTTATTTTATGAATATCTTCATTATTTTTAAATGCCTCAATTAGTCGAGTATCTTTAGATAGATGAGCCATTATTCTTAACTCAATTTGAGAATAATCTGCGGATAGTATTTTTGACCCCTTTTGAGCTACGAAAGCTTCACGAACTCTTCTGCCCTCTTTTGTTTTAATAGGAATATTTTGTAAGTTTGGATCTGAACTAGCAAGCCTTCCAGTAATTGCAACAGCTTGATTGTAGGTTGTGTGAATTCTCCCAGTTTTATTATTAATCATTTTGGGTAATTTATCTGTGTAGGTAGTTTTTAATTTTGATAATGTTCTGTAATCTAATAATAACTTTGGTAATGGGTAATTTTCAGCTAACTCTTGAAGAACTTCTTCAGATGTAGAAGGGATTCCTGTTGGAGTTTTTTTAAGTGGCTTAATTTGAAGTTTTCCAAAAAGTATCTCCCTAAGCTGTTTTGGTGAAGATAAATTAAATGGCTGACCAGCAAGCTTATAAGCTTCATCTTCTAGGGTGATTAATTTCACACCAATCTCATGATTTTGTTTTAGTAAAATTTTCTCATCAATTAGAACACCATTTCTTTCAACTTCAATGAGTGCTTGCATTGATGGGATTTCAATATTTTGGTAAACCTCATTTAACTTATTATTATTTTTTAGATGTTCTTTAAGATTTAAGTAAAGTTGAAAAGTTACGTCTGCATCTTCAGCAGCATAATCACTAGCATCTTCTATTTGAATTTGGTCAAAAGTTAATTGTTTAACTCCCTTACCTACAATTGACTCATAACTTATACAATTATGCATAAGATATTTTTGACTTAATTTATCCATACTATGACTTTGATTACTTTCAATTACATAGCTCATTAGCATAGTGTCTTCATTAATACCTTTCAGCTTTACTCCGTAGTTCATAAAGATATGAGTATCATATTTAATATTTTGACCAATTTTTATAATAGATGGGTTCTCAAGTACAGGTTTTAATTTTTTAATTACTAAATCAAGACTAAGTTGCTCATCCGGGAGAGCGTTAGCATGTAAAAGTGGTATATAGGCTGCTTCTCCAGGTACTAGGCAAATTGAGATACCAACTAATTTTGCAACCATCGTGTTTAAAGAATTAGTTTCAGTATCAATAGCTAATAATTTATTTTTTTGAATTTTAGTTAACCATTCATCTAGTACGCTTTCTTCTTTAATAGTGACATATGACTTTTTAGAAACAAATGTATCTAAACTGGCATCAGTTAGGCTTTCTTGGATTATGGTTGATGATTGATCCGGCTTAACCATTGATAACTTTTCTGAGTTGACTTCACTGAGTTCTTGTTCTATTTCTTTAAGCCAAGATGAGAAATTAAACTCTTTATAAATTTTCTTAAGTTCATCTAGATGAGGGGCTTTCTTTTCAAGTTCTTTCCAGTTGACACTTATATTTAAATCACACCGAATTGTAATTAAATCCTTACCTGTAGGAAGCCAATCACAGGCTTTCCTTAAATTTTCTCCAACAACTCCAGGTATAGATTCAGAGTTTTGCATTACATTATCAAGTGTTTGGTATTCTTCAAGCCACTTTAATGCTGTCTTTGGACCTACTTTTTCAACACCTGGAATATTATCTGCTTTATCACCAATAAGTGTAAGGTAATCAATTATTAATGATGGGGGCACTCCAAATTTATTTTTAACACCTTCAATATCTAACAACTCCATACTCATCGTATTTATCAAAGTTGTTTTATCATTTACTAATTGTGCAAGATCCTTGTCGCCAGTTGATACTATAACTTCAATATTTTTTTCGTTTGCTTGCTTTGATAGTGTGCCAATAACATCATCAGCTTCAACACCGTTTTCAATTAATATTGGCCACCCCATTGCTTTAATTGCTTTATTTAATGGCTCAATTTGCATAGCAAGCTCTTCTGGCATACTTGGACGATTAGCCTTATATTCGCTAAAAATGTCATTTCTAAAGGTTTTTCCTTTAGCATCAAAAATACAAACACTGTAATCCGATGGATATTTTTTATGTGTACTTCGTAGCATATTTAAAACTCCGTAAATAACACCAGTAGGATGTCCCTTATGACTAAAATCTGAATACACATGAAAAGCTCTGTAGAGATAAGAAGACCCATCTATTAATAACAATTTTTTCATAAAATTAGACTTTAAATATTAGTTACGATTAATTTATAATTATTAAATATTATACAGTTTAAGGCTAAGCTTTAAATTTTTGATATAAACTTACCGATATCTTGGGTTTTTGGTAGAATCATTAGTTAATTTAAAGGAATTTATATAGTGAATAAAATTACAAGCTTTATTTTTTTGTTATTTATTGTGTCGGCACAGTTAGTCGCTGAAGAAATAACTATACTTGAAGAAATACCTTCACCACCAAATACCCTAGACTCAGGTTATTTGGGAGAGCCTGAAATTACAATTAGACAAGATGGTACTGATACTTTAGAAGAGCATAGAATTAATGGAAAACTTTATTTGGTGAAGATAACTCCTGAAAACTTTCCGGCTTACTACCTTGTAAGAGAGCTTGAGGGTGGTGATTGGCTAAGAATGGATGATAATAAGCCATTAGTTGTTCCTCAATGGGTAGTAGCTAGCTTTTAAAAAAATTTCTTTCACCTAAAAAGGGCTTCTGACTTTTACTCATGGCTGTTTATACATCATTAAATATTTCCGATTTAAATATATGGCTTAAGAATTTTGATATCGAGCCACTCAAAGACTTTAAAGGAATTTCTGCGGGGGTAACTAATACTAATTATTTGATTTCAACTAAGCAGTCAAAATATATTCTTACTATATTTGAACATCATACTATCGAAGAGTTACCTTTTTATATCAACCTAATGATTTTCCTACAAAAGCATAGTTTTAGATGTCCTAAGCCTATTTTAAGCAAAGGCGGGGAATCATTAAGCTTACTTAAGGGTAAACCTGCCCTAATCGTTTCCTTCCTGGAAGGGCATGAAATACTGAATAAAAGTTCTCATGAGCAGGGCGATGAAATTACTCAGATAGGTCAGCGATTAGGGCAATTACATAATTTAGGTATGAAATTCAAAGAATCCAGAAAAAATAGTCGTGATCTATTATGGATAAAAAATAAATACCAAGAATTAAAAAATAATGTTTCGCTAGATAATCAGAAATTAATTGAGGATGAAATTTATTTTTTAATAGGTAGCCATAAAAATGATTTACCTTCGGGGGTTATTCATGGAGATTTATTTAGAGATAATGTAATTTATTCTCAAAAAGATGGGCCTGGATTTATTGATTTTTATTATGCTTGTAATGAAATCCTTGTTTATGATATTGCTATTGCAATTAATGACTGGTGTATTGATTTGGATGGAAAGATTGATAGTCCAAAATTAGTCAATTTTATGGCTGGGTATGAAAAAGAAAGACCTCTAGAATCTAACGAGTATGATTACCTTCCAAAAGCTCTAAGATGGGCAGCGCTTAGATTTTTTATTTCACGATTAGAGCATGTAGATAGTAACCCAAGTGCTGAAATTCTTTATATTAAAAATCCAGATCAGTTCAAAAATATATTAATACATAGGCAATCAATTAAGGGCTTATTTTGAAAAATATTTTTAAACAATCAAACTTATGGGCCTTTCAAAGTATTCAGTTATTTAGGAATAATATAAGACTCTCTTTATTTTTAGGGATGTTGTATTTATTTTTATATATAATTCTTCCAAGTTTATCTGGACTTGCATTTTTAATGCCTTTGGCAGTTATACTATGGCCGATAGTTATTATTATTTTTGTTAGTTTTTTTAAGTCTATAGATACAAAACAAGCCTTTGAATTTAGTAAGATACTAAAAATGCCCAATGAATCTTTAAAGAGCTTAATAGTTTTAGGTGTATTGTGCCTTTTTTATACTTTATTAATATCTTTTTTATTAAGTGACGATTTAAAATCGTTGGTTTTACTATCTCAAGAAGCTGGAGAAAATGGGAGGTTAGCAGAAAATATTTCACACATTTTTGTTAAACTTGCGATACTCTCCTTACCACTTTATGCGGTAACATGGTTTTCTCCACTATTGGTAAGGTATAACAATTTTAATTTAATTAAAGCAATTAAGTCGAGCTTTGCTGGTATTTTGTCATATATTATTCCGATTTCAATCACATGGTTAATTTTATTCGGCGGTTTTCTTTCACTAACCTTTATAATAATTTTCATATTTTCATTGATTAATGCTTCTTCTATTCCATTTTTATCATTTTTATTAATTATGTTGGTTTTAATTATTCTGACTGCCTATGTTTCAGCATTATTTGCTTTTCAGTATGTTACTTACAGAGATATTTTTAAAGACTTAAAGGTCAAATAGGTTCAATTTTTGCATATTCCATAGCTAATAATTTTATACCATGAGTTTTAAATTTTATTTGTATACGAAGGTCATTTTCGCCACCCTCATAACCAATAACCATTCCAACACCAAATTTAGAGTGAGTGACTTGCCTTCCTATAGGTATTTCCCGATTTATAGATGTTGAGGATGGTACTTGAGAGAAAGTATCCCATGTATTTGTAGTATTTTTCTCAATGGTATTAATTCTTTTAATTAAACCTTCGGGTATTTCATCTAAAAAACGAGAAGGTATATTATATTGAGTTTGCCCATACAGCATTCTTGATTGCGCTAATGATAAATATAATTTGGTTTTAGCCCTAGTTACGGCAACATACATTAGTCTTCGTTCTTCTTCTAGATCGTTACTCTCTGTTAGACTTCTTTCATGAGGACAAAGCCCATCTTCAAGTCCGGTAATAAAAACTACGTCAAATTCAAGACCTTTTGATGAATGAATTGTCATAAGTTGAAGAGCATCTTCACCAGCTGAAGCCTGCAATTCGCCACTTTCAAGAGATGTGTAATTTAGGAATTCCACTAAATTTAAATCTGGATTGTCTGCTTCTACAGTATTTAAAAAAGTAACTGCGGCAGAAACTAGTTCGTTTAGGTTGGCCACTCTATCTAACCCATCTTTATCTTTTAAGTAATGATCTTTTAGTCCTGATTGCTCGACTATTTGATCAATTGATTCTGAGATACTAAGTCCGTGGATTTCATCTTCTAGGTGGCGAATCAAATTTACAAAAAAAGGAATCCCTTTTTTTGTGGTTTCATTTTTTGATTCTACTTCTAATGCAGCGTCCCATAAAGAGGCATTATTTTTTTTTGCAAGATCTTGAAGTTGCTCTATTGATCTTGCACCTATTCCTCTTGTAGGAAAATTAACAATTCTAAGAAAAGCATTATCATCAGTCTTATTTGATATTAATCTAAGGTAAGCTAAAGCATTCTTAATTTCTGCTCTCTCAAAAAATCGTAATCCACCGTAAACACGGTATGGAATATTATTTGATACAATTGCATGTTCAATAACTCTTGATTGAGCATTATTTCTATATAGAATTGCAAACTGGTCGTATCTAAGACCTTCGCGGTATAACATTTTAATTTCATCTATTAGGAAGTTAGCTTCATCGACTTCGCTAAGAGCCGTATATTGTCTAACTAAATCACCATCGCCCGAAGCAGTCCATAAATTTTTACCTAAACGATTTTTATTGTTATCTATAATTGAATTAGCTGTATTTAGGATATTGTTATTTGACCGATAATTTTGTTCTAATTTAATTACATTTTTTATTTTATAGTCTCTTTCAAAATCCTTCATATTTCCAACTCTTGCACCTCTAAACCCATAAATCGATTGATCATCGTCTCCTACAGCAAAAATAAAACTTTCTTTTGATGTTAATAATTTGAGCCATTGATATTGAAGACTGCTGGTATCTTGAAATTCATCAACTAATACATGTTTGAAAATTGATTGGTAGTGTTTTCTGATTACAGAATTATTCTTAAATAATTCAATACATCTTAAAAGAAGTTCAGCGAAATCAGCTACTCCTTCTTTTTGACATTGTTTCTCATATTCCGAATAAATTTGATTTAACTTTTTTGTATGATCATCATAAGATTTTACTTCGCCCGATCTAACACCTTCATCTTTATTTGAATTAATGAAGTATTGAGCATCTTTAGAAGAATATGTATCTTCATCAATGTTCATTCTTTTCATAACCCTTTTAATTGCAGATTTTTGATCTGAAGAATCAAGTATCTGAAAGGTTTCCGGTAAATTGGCATCTGAATAGTGCTTTCGTAGAAAGCGATTACATAAACCATGAAAAGTACCAACCCACATTCCCCTTGTATTAATTGGTAATTGCGATGAAATTCTAACTAACATTTCTTTAGCAGCTTTATTTGTAAATGTAACAGCCAGTATTCCACCAGGACTTACAATTTGATTTTGAATTAACCATGAAACTCTTGAAGTTAAGACAAGAGTTTTTCCACTGCCGGCACCAGCTAAAACTAAAGCTGATTGGTTTTTAAGCGTTACTGCTTCCGCTTGTTTTTCATTTAAAGCTTTGAGGAATTTATTTTCTATGTTTTGAGGATTCATTTTTTGTAATGCTACAGGAAAAATTTTTTTAAATTTTTTTTTTAGGAACTTTTTTGATTTAGTTTACTCACATAAGTGTTGTAAACAACCTGGTTTTGTTGTCTATAAATCCTCCCTTATAGATGATTTGACCAGAAAAAAAGGCCTCTTTATTGAGGCCTTTTTTTTATTTTATAGTTTAAGGTGCATAGATATTACATCATACCTGGCATACCACCCATACCACCAGGCATACCACCACCCATACCACCCATATCAGGCGCACCAGAGGCAGACTCATCTTTTGGTAAATCTGCAACCATGCATTCTGTTGTTAGCATTAGACCCGCAACAGAAGCGGCATTTTGAAGTGCTGAACGCGTAACTTTTGTTGGATCTAAGACACCCATTTCAACCATATCACCATATGTTTCATTTGCCGCATTGAATCCATAATTACCTTTACCAGCTGAAACATCATTCACTACAACTGAGGGCTCAATACCTGCATTCGATACAATTTGTCGAAGCGGGTCTTCTATTGCGCGAAGTACAATACTGATTCCAGCGTCTTGGTCAGAATTATCACCTTTTACTTTTTGCATCGCAGTTTTTGCTCTAATTAGAGCTACTCCGCCACCTGGAACTATACCTTCTTCAACTGCAGCTCTTGTAGAATGTAATGCGTCTTCTACCCTGGCTTTTTTCTCTTTCATTTCTATTTCAGTGGTTGCACCAACTTTAATAACTGCAACTCCGCCAGCTAACTTAGCGACTCTCTCTTGAAGCTTCTCTTTATCATAATCGCTTGTTGATTCTTCAATCTGAGCTTTGATTTGTCCAATTCTAGATTTAATACTGTCTTGACCACCTGAGCCGTCAATAATTATGGTATTTTCTTTGCCGACTTCAATTTTCTTGGCTTGACCTAAGTCTTCAATTTTAATATTTTCTAGAGTTAATCCAACCTCATCAGCAATCACTGTTCCGCCGGTAAGAATTGCAATATCTTCAAGCATTGCTTTTCTTCTATCACCAAAACCTGGAGCTTTTACCGCAACTGCTTTAATAATACCGCGTATATTATTTACTACAAGTGTTGCTAATGCTTCGCCTTCTATATCCTCTGCAATAATTAATAATGGCTTACTTGCTTTTGCTACTTGTTCAAGTACAGGAAGCAAGTCTTTAATATTAGCAATTTTTTTATCATGAAGAAGAATAAATGGTTCTTCTAGTAGTGCAATTTGCCTATCATTATTATTTATAAAGTAAGGAGATAAATAGCCCCTATCAAATTGCATACCTTCAACAACATCAAGTTCATTTGATAGTCCAGAACCATCTTCAACTGTAATTACACCTTCCTTACCTACTTTATCCATTGCGTCAGCAATTATTTTTCCGACAGATTGATCTGAGTTTGCTGAGATAGAACCAACTTGGGCAATTTCTTTGCTGGTATTACACGGCTTGCTTAACGTATGAAGCTCCTTAACTCCTGCTTCAACTGCTTTATCAATTCCACGCTTAAGATCCATTGGATTCATTCCAGCTGCAACTGATTTCATTCCTTCTCGAATAATTGCTTGTGCTAAAACAGTTGCAGTTGTTGTTCCATCACCAGCATTATCTGAAGTTTTAGATGCCACTTCTTTTACCATCTGGGCGCCCATATTTTCAAACTTATCTTGTAATTCAATTTCTTTAGCTACCGAAACTCCATCTTTTGTAATTGTTGGGGCACCAAAAGATCTTTCTAAAACTACATTCTTTCCTTTTGGTCCTAAAGTAACTTTTACTGCATCTGAAAGGGTATTAACACCTTTAACCATTTTTTGACGAACATCATCACCAAATCTTACGTCTTTAGCTGCCATTTATTTTTCTCCAATATTTAATTTTTATTTACTCAATGATTCCCATAATATCTTCTTCTTTCATAACAAGAAGTTCATCACCATCAACTTTTACTGCTTGTCCTGCATATTTTCCGAATAAAACTTTATCTCCGACTTTTACATCTAATTTACGAGTCGAGCCATCTTCAAGAATTTTTCCATTACCAATTGCCTCAACTGTTCCTTGATCTGGTTTTTCAGCTGAAGCGCTCTCAGGTATAACAATTCCTGAAGCAGTTGTACGCTCTTCTTCTTGACGCTTTACTATTAAGCGGTCATGTAAAGGACGAATTTTCATTTGTAAGTTCTCCTAGTAGTGTATTCTTTAATTAAAATTTAATTTATATTTACTTAACGCTATAAAATTAGCACTCGTTTTCATAGACTGCTAATAATAGGGATGAATGGGTTAAAATTCAAGTGTAAAAAAATACATTAAATTATAAACCATTGATTTTAAATGATATGTTTAATAAAAAAGATTATAGAAAAATTGGCAAAACAGACTTAAAGGTATCACCTATTACTCTTGGTACCATGACTTTTGGCGATCAAAACTCGGCAAAAGATGCTTTTTTACAATTAGATTATGCGCTCTCTCAAGGCATAAATAGTTTTGATGTTGCTGAAATGTACCCGGTGCCCCCTAAAGCTGATACTTGTAATGCTACAGAATTAATTATGGGTGATTGGATTAGTAGTCAAAAAAGAGATGAGTTGGTAATATCTACTAAAGTTGCTGGCCCAAGAAGATCTATTGATTGGATAAGAGGCGGCCCTAAATCGTTAGATAAAAATAATATCACTCAAGCAGTTAATGGCTCTCTAAAAAGAATGAAAACAGATTATATTGATTTACTTTATCTTCATTGGCCAGAGAGAAATGTTCCAATGTTTGGACAGTATAAATTTGAACCTAAAGATGATTTTTATAATAATAAAAAAATTGATTGGGTTTCTATCGAATCTCAACTTAATTGTATTCAATCATTGGTTAAAGCAGGTAAGATTAGACATTTTGCTCTATCAAATGAGTTACCGTGGGGTGTGATGGAGTTTACTAGGATTGCTAGGGCCCAAGGGTTACCGTTAATATGTGCTGTACAAAATAGTTATAGCCTAATAAATAGAATAGTTGAGCTTGGATTAACAGAGATATTTTTTAGAGAAGATCTAGCTTTTTTAGCATACTCACCATTAGGTTTTGGGCACTTAACTGGGAAATATCTTAAAGATCCAAAAAGTCCTGGGAGAGCAACCTTATTTCCCGGGTATGCAAAAAGATATAATAAACCAGGTGTTAGTAGAGCTATTAAAAGGTATTTAAATTTAGCAGATGATTTTAATTTAAGTCCAACAGAATTAGCATTAAGCTTCGTTTACTCTCAATGGTTCGTTAAAAGTACAATTATTGGGGCAACAACTATGGACCAACTAAAGCAAAATATAAATGCATATCAAACAAAGTTACCAGAAGATGTAATTGATCGAATAGACCAAATACATCTTGAGGTAATGAATCCAGCACCGTAACCTAAAATGAATATAAAATATATTAAAAAGAGTCTTAAGTATGTGTGGCATCCATGTTCGCAGATGAAGGATTATGAATCTGTTCCCCTTATACCTATTCAAAAAGGGCGAGGATCTTGGTTGTATGATTTTGAAGGTAAGAAATATTTGGATGTGACAAGTTCATGGTGGGTAAATTTATTTGGACATAATAATAAAAGAATAAAAGAATATATTAAAAAGCAGCTTGATGAGTTAGAACATTCCATGCTAGCAGGCTTGACACATAACCCCGTTATAAAGCTTTCAGAAAAATTAAGTAAATTAACCAAGCTAAGCCATTGTTCATATGGAAGTGATGGTTCAAATGCTGTGGAAATTGCCCTTAAAATGAGCGTACAATTTTGGCATCAAACAGGTCTAAAAGACAAAAATAAGTTCGTATACCTAGAAAATAGTTATCATGGCGAGACCTTAGGATCTTTATCTGTCACTGATATTCCTTTATTTAGATCTCAATATTCTTCTTTAATGCGCCCCCATATTCAAACCTTGTCCCCAGATTTAAGATTAAAGAAGGACAATCAATCAAAAGAAGATTTTACGAATATTAAATTAAAGAGTTTAGCTAAAATATTTGAAAAAAAACATTCTAAGATAGCTAGTATTATCGTTGAGCCAATGGTTCAAGGTGCCTCTGGAATGGCAATTTATGATTCAAAATATCTGGTTGGAGTAAAAGATTTATGTAACAAGTATAAAATCCACTTTATTGCAGATGAAATAGCAGTAGGTTTTGGGAGAACAGGTAAAATGTTTGCGCATCAGCATGCAAAAGTTGCCCCTGATTTCATTTGCTTATCTAAAGGCTTAACTGGTGGGTATCTCCCTTTATCAGTCACCCTTACTACCGATAAGATTTATAAAGCTTTTTATCATAAGCAGATGGATAAAGCATTTCTTCATTCACATAGTTACACAGGTAACCCTCTAGCTTGTAGCGCAGCTTTAGGAACTTTATCAATTTTTGAGTCAGATAATGTTTTAGAGGAAAATAAAATTAAATCAAAATCTATTAACTTAATGTTTGCTAAGTTAAATACTTTAGCTATTAGTAATATTAGAAATATAGGAATGATTTGGGCGTTTGAACTTAATGATGGAGTTATTTTAGATAAGGCAGTTGATTATTGCATTGATAAAGGAGTTTTAATTAGACCCATTGGACGAACTTTTTATTATATGCCTCCTTATTGCATAAAAGATTCAGAAGCTAGGTTTATGATAGATGTAACATACGATGCAATTAAGTCGGCTGGTGGCTAGTAATGAAATTTTTTATATATGCTCTTATCTTACTTTTCTCAAATATTTTATGGGCTGATTATCTTGAGGCTTATAAAGAAATAGAGAGAAAATATAATTTTGAAAAGAAGAGTTACACTTTTATTGTTAAAAATATAACTGAAGAAAATAGTCGTATAATTTCACATAACCAAGATAAACTATTTAATCCTGCCTCTGTAGTAAAAATCATTACAACATATATAGCACTTAAGGAATTGGGGCCAAACTTTAAGTGGCGATCTGATTTTTTATATACAGGCGAAATAATTGGTAATACGTTACATGGAGATATTATATTTAGAGGTAAAGGAGATGCAACTTTCTCTATTGAAGATTTAGAGCGTCTCATTAGAGAAATTCATAGAAAAGGTATTATTAATATAGAGGGAGATTTAATATTAGATAAAAGTTATTTTTCTCCAATAGAGCAAGTTAAGGATTTTGATAAAGAACCATTAAGGGCATATAACGTTCTTCCAAATCCAGTTGTAATTCAAAGTAATACAACAAATTTTAAATTTTTTGAAAATGATAAAAAAATTAAAATTGAAGTAACCCCGGAGTTAAAAAATTTAGAAGTTAAAAATAAATTGAAGTTAACTAATGGTCAATGCGTTAACTGGAAATCCAATTTAGACTATTCTATAAATTTTAATAAATTGAAAAGTACTATAATATTTTCTGGAAAATTTAGTAAAAAGTGCTTTGAAAAAGAAATTAATTTATCAGTAATGGACGATAGTCAATATTTTTATCAGATCTTTAAAAAATTATGGATAAGTAATGGAGGGATTTTTTATGGGAATGTTAAAACTACAAATATTAATATTTTGGATAGCAAATTAATAAAATCTTATTTTTCAAAGCCGTTAAGTGAAAGTATTAGATATATTAATAAGTTTAGTTTAAATTTGATGTCTAGAAATGTAATGTTAACAATTTTAGCTGAGAGAAAAGAGAGTCTTGTTACTGAATCAAATATTAATAATTTTGTTAAGAATTGGTTAGATAAAAATAATATTGATTCAAATGGTATTTTTATAGAAAATGGGGCAGGCTTGTCAAGAATTACAAAAATTAGTGCAAAGCAGCTTTTAGATATAATGGAAAGAATTTATAATGACCCATTAATGCCTGAAATGATTTCTTCCTTTCCAATAATTGGAACTGATGGAACATTAAAGAAAAGAATTCATTATTCGTTTGAAAGAGGAAATGGTCATTTTAAAACTGGATCTTTAAGAGATGTGAATGCAATAGCTGGATATTTTCTAAATAAAAATAAAGATATGAAAATTTTTATTTTTATGATGAACGATTTAAAAGCAAATCAATCAGAATTTTTGCAGCGAGATTTAATTGACTTGTCATACTTACATTAATAATTTAGGAATCCTATGTATAAGAATTTAAGTGTTTTTTTAATAATATTTGCTTTTTGCATAACTGGAAAAGCAATTGAAATTATAAATGGAGAAAATAAAATGGTTGATAAGGTTCAAGATTTAAAAATTGATAACTCAAAGGTAGGAGAAGGCAGGTCTGCAGAAAAAGGATTGTCAGTCACAGTTCATTATACAGGTTGGATATATGATCAGTCTGAAGCTGATGGCCGAGGGAAAAAATTTGATAGTTCACTTGACAGAAGAGAACCATTTACTTTTGTATTAGGAGTAGGTCAAGTTATTAAGGGTTGGGATGAAGGAGTAAAAGATATGAAAGTTGGCGGTAAAAGAGTAATTATAATTCCTTCAGATATGGCTTATGGGTCAAGAGGTGCTGGAGATGTTATACCAGCTAATACAGATTTAATTTTTGAAGTTGAATTACTGGGACTCCAATAATTTGAAAACTAGTGTTAACTGGATGGATGGTGTAAGTTTTTTAGGTAAATCTGAATCCGGCCATTCAGTTAGCCTGGATGGACCAAGTGAACTTGGTGGCAAGAATGTTGGAATGCGCCCAATGGAAATGTTGCTTATTTCAATAGGTGGCTGCACTTCCTTTGATGTTGTTACTATTTTAAAAAAATCCCGACAGAAAATTACAGGTTGTGTAGCGGAAATAAATTCAGAAAGAGCACAAGAAACACCTAAAGTCTTTAAAAAAATTCATATTCATTTTATTGTTAGTGGAAAAGACTTGGATAAATCAGTAGTTGATAGAGCAATAAAGCTGTCTTCAGAAAAGTATTGTTCTGCTTCAATAATGCTCAAAGAAGTAGTTGATTTTTCTTATGATTTTGAGATTAAATAAAATATTTATTTAATAATTTTTATTCTAAGAACTTTGTGATTATTAATAACATCAAACAAGCGATCAATATTAGGATGTTTACCTGGGTTTGTTTTGGCTTCTTTTGTATGTTCTGAAAATATTTCTAAGCCTTTAAGTGCTGCTTCAGTGTTTATTTCTCCAAATTTAAGATAAAGGTGGGTATAAACTTTTAAAGAACCTAGGCTTCCAGGTTTATTTTCTATTTTTCCTTCAAGAGATCCTGATTGGCTAAAAATTTCAATTTTAGTTATATCATGTTCGCTTTTAAGAGTGGTTAAGATTTCATTAAATTTTTGCATTAATTTTATTAAATCCTATACGTTGTTATGGTCATAATTTTAGAAGTAATTTTCATTAATTCTTTTAATGGCTTTGGAAGTTCAGCAGCTCCCATTTTTTTTGCAGAGGCCTGATGTTTTTTTTCATCTTCTTGTATTTTTTCTAGTATTTTTTTAGTTTTAACATCTTTTTTAGGTATTTTTATTAAATGAGTACTTAGGTGATCTGTAACTTGCTTTTCTGTCTCTTCTAAAAACCCTAGATTATATTTTTCATCAATAATACTTGCGATGCTTCCCATTACAAATGACCCAAAATAAAAAATTGGATTTAATTTACTTTTTTTTCCTTCTAACTCCTCAATCCTAGATTCACACCAAGATAAATGATCAATTTCTTCCTGAGCGGCTTCTTCCAGCTCAGATTTTATTAATGAATTTTTGTTGAAAAAAAGTTGTCCTTGATAAAGTCCTTGCGCACAGACCTCACCAGTATGATTGACTCTCATTAATCTTGCGCTTAGCACTCTTTCTTTTTGATTAAGAGCTTTATCTTCTTTGATTATCTTATCTGGTCGCGTCCTTCTCGGAACAGGTTTAGTAGTGAGAATTTTTAAAGCTTTATCTAATTCTGATAATAAAGTATCTATCATATTTTAAAAATTAATTTTTTTGATACAGATCTATACCTTTGAGTATATTTAGTGCTTCGGCAAATTGCTTATCTTCTTTACTTCCAAATACAATGGGCTTGTAGATTTTATCTTCACTGGTTAGTTCTTCAGGGGTCTCAATTTTCGCTGGAAAAGATTTTCCTTTATCATCCTGAGGATTTGAAAGTCTATTAGGGATATTTTCTTCACGATATTCTGAAACTTCGTTCCCATTGGAAACAATTATGTCAGGATTAATACCTTTTCCCTGAATAGAAGTTCCATTTGGAGTAAAATATCTAGCCGTTGTAAGTTTAATTGCTGTTCCATTCATCATAGGTAGAATACTTTGAACAGACCCCTTACCAAAACTCCTTGTACCAACAACTAATGCTCTTTTATGATCCTGCAAGGCACCGGCAACAATTTCGGCAGCGGAAGCAGATCCATTATTAACTAAAACCACTAATGGCGAATCTTTGATGTCCTCGGGTAGAGAGGTGAGATAGTTATTTTGACCAATAGGACGATTTCTAATGAAGTTCTCTGGAATAGCTGTAAGATTCATTTTTGAGTCGGGCGCTCTTCCTTCTGTGTAGACGACTAAGTCTCCTTCTTTAAGAAAAGCTGCAGATACTGCAACAGCAGAATTTAGCAATCCACCCGGATTGTTTCTCATATCAAGTATCATTCCATTAAATGCATATTTATTTTCTTTTCTAAGTTTTTTGATGGCTTTACCAAGGTCTTCACCAGTTCTTTCTTGAAACTGAGTTACTCTAAAATAAGCATAATTTGGCTCAATTAACCTTGCTTTAACACTTTTTGTTTTGATTTGTGCTCTAGTAATTTTAAAATCTATGGGTTTTGCATTGTTTTTTCTTAACACTTTAATAATGATTGATGACCCAGGTTTACCTCGCATTAATTTAACGGCAGCGTCTAGGTCAAGCCCTTGAACATCTGTGGTATCAATTTTTACGATTAAATCTCCACTTAAAAGCCCGGCATTGAAGGCTGGAGTATCTTCAATTGGAGTTATAACTTTTACATAACCATCTTCCATACCAACTTCAATACCCAATCCTCCAAATTCACCAGCTGTACCAGCATTAAGGTCTTTAAATCTATCCTTGTTTAAAAAAGTTGAGTGAGGGTCTAATCCAGATAGCATTCCACTAAGAGCTTCATCAAGTAACTTTTTGTCTTTAATTTCGTCAACATAGTCTGACTTAATTTTTCCAAACACTTCAGCAAAAGTCCTAAGTTCATCTATTGGTAATTTACTAGGATTGTTTTTATCGGCAAATACTGGAAGATTAATACTTAATAAAAGGCCTACGATTGCACCACCAAGTATAAGAGAAAATTTTTCGAATTTTGTTCGCATATTTTTAGCTTTTTCTTTGTAATTTAAAAGTTATAACAAGATATTACATTAAATAAATAGCATAATGTGAATCTGGAAAGAATATTTTTTTAATTCCAATTAAACTATATATTTCTTGACTTGCTTTTATATTATTAAGTTCCTTATTATTTTTAAAGTTCCTTATTATTTTTATTGATTCTAAATTTATGAATTTGTGTATCATCTACTTTAATATAAGGCACTAATAAAAATTTATTAGTTGGATATTTAAACCTAAAAACAAGATCTATATGAAACAAGAAGTAATTATTGATGATTTTTTTGATCCACAGGGCGCTCTAGGAAAAACTGTGGAAAACTATCATATTCGTACCGAACAGATTGAGATGGCAAAGTTAGTGCAAAATGCTATCGAGAGTAATGAGTCTTTAATTGTTGAGGCGGGAACAGGTGTCGGTAAAACTTTTGCTTATCTTGTACCAGCTATAATAAACGGAGGGAAAGTTGTGATATCAACTGCAACTAAAAATCTCCAGGATCAATTATATTTTGATGATATACCAAAAATTAGGGATGCATTAGGGCTTCCGGTTGATATAAATATTCTTAAAGGTAGAGCAAATTATATCTGTCAGCTAAGAATGGAAGACTCTCTTTTACAGGGACAATTTTTTAATAAAGAGGATTCTAAATATATCCATGAAATTAAAAAGTTTTCTGATAATTCTGTTTCTGGGGAAATTAGCGAACTGAAAATTCCTGAAAAAGCAACAATTTGGCCATTAGTTACGTCAACAAAAGATAACTGTTTGGGGCAAAATTGTGAGTTTTACAAAAGTTGTTTTATAGTAAAAGCGAGAAAAAAAGCTTTAGATTCAGAGATTGTAATTGTTAACCATCATCTA
>MDSY01085614.1_pt1 | contig 26785 bp, 31 predicted proteins | sample 811131 | NCBI WGS metagenome assembly MDSY01 (sample SAMN05326643, study PRJNA326480) | marine metagenome | isolation source: seawater | place: Atlantic Ocean: South West | collected 2010
TCTTTCGCGTACTCTTCCTGGACTTTCTCTTTCGCGTACTCTTCCTTGACTTTCTCTTTCGCGTGGATTTTCGTCGAGTCGACTTCCGGCGCGTCGATCGAACCGAGTACTTGGCCTTAGATTTCGCGCTCATTCTACGCCAAAGGGCTACGAGCTTACGAAGCATCTTGGTAGATACCTTGCTTAGGTTCTTCTTGCCACTCTTGGCACGGATGTACTTCTTAAGGCCCTTGGACATGGTCGAGGTCTTGGGCCTTTTCATTGTGGATCTGCGCGATTTTGACTTGCGCGATCTCTTTGTCGATCTGCGTCGTTTGGTACGTGTACGCCGGCTACGTTTTGTCGAGCGGCGGCGCGACCGGGTGGAAACGCGGCCACGCTTCGAGTACACTGCCTTCCGTGTCTTAGACATTCTTTTCCAAGATTTTACGGAGGAACGGATGATGGTGGCGCGGGTGGCGCGGCTCATTTTTCGGCTGCCGAGTTTGGACTTGACATACCGGCGGCAGCCCGCCGACATCTTCGAGAGCTTGGCGACGCGGCCGACCTTTGTCGACTTCGAGGCAGTGGTTTTTCTGGAAGTCCGCCGCCGACGACGAACGGTTCCATATCGGGAACGTCTGGACACAGCCATATTAAGAAACTTTTACTTCTATATACTATATAATATAAAAAATTTTGGATCCGGATTTTAAGATTATCCAGTAACAATACAAAATTTGCGCGTGTGATTTAAAAGTTTGAATTAATCAAGTAAATTTTATGATGATATAAGTAAATATGAATGCACCAATGTATAGTCCCCGAATGCATCCCGTGGTATATCCATCACAATATTTACCCCAGCCAAAATATGGCATGGAACGCGACGAACCTGGTTCGGCTAGGAAAATGTTTATGATAGGTCTTGTTGTGATTTTTCTAATGTTGCTACTTCTATATACGCTATGGCAACACCCGTATATAAATTCGGTGACATTTACATCCCCACCTGGTGCGGAAACACAGCGCGCCGAATTATGCGGCAGAATAAAGCCAACCGATCGATTTGTCCCGGGTGACTTTATTATCAACAACAAGGGAAAACTCCTTCTTGTTACGACAAAGGACGTGACCATCCACAATTCCGGCGGTAGTATTGAGTTTTCTTTGATTAGAGACACTGAGTATCTCAAGGAAATTAGTGATCCAGAAATTGTTGATCTAAAGTACAATTGTAGTCATGTATTCAAGATGTCTGTGAATAACAAAGATAACCCAACGGATCAGGCAGATGACGTTACAATTGGTAAGATTGATGATCTTGAGCAGTTTATTGCAGACAGTGGGGCAAAATCAACTTGTATGTTTGAGGCAGAGCGCAATACATGTCAGTAAAATAGAACACATATCAATGTATTGTTGTCATATAATTATAAATATCACTAAATGTTGAATTATACACATTCTCCCCGTCTATGTAATAAGAATACATTGCAAGTTCTGGGTTATACATAAATACATGTGTGCATTTCATTGGATACGTGCCATTATACTTGTATTTAAATGTCAAAGAATTAATCTGACGTTTTAATTTTTTATCATGTGTCATTATTTCCGGAATATGAAACATGTATGCAATTGACTGCATACAATAATCATCGACGGAACACAATTCGTGCGTTTTATCTATCATTATACCACTATCATTGTATAATTCGCATTGTGTAGTACCAGGTATTTTGCGAATACATGGATATTCATCGTTTTCACAATTGACTTCTTCTGGTAAAACAACGATACATCGTTTTCCATTCGCAAACATTGCATTTATCATATATGCATACCACGTATCATATGGTAATTTTGATGCATGTTTAAATTTTGCTACTATTATATATGTTTCAATGTCGTCATTTATTTTAATATCTTTAATTACTTCATGATAATTTACATTTGAGATATCTATGATTTTAAAAGGTCGCAATGATACCAACTCTAAATTAATCGGTATACAATTATAAATGTACTCTGAAAAACGTTCAAATGGATCCATTGTGTTATGCTTTCTATCACATTGATAAAAAATCAGCTACTTTTTTACTTTTTGGGACGAAGTGCAGTGGTTTGCGATTCTTCTTTCTGTGCCGATTTACTATTGATAACAATACCAACAAGCGTTGTAACCGCAGTTACTGGGAAATTCGCAAACTTCTTCCCAAGTGGCTCCGGTGGCGGTTTTTCATATACGGTAGCAGGAAGGGCAGGTGGTTCCTGGTTAACAACGACGGCCTTTTTTGGCGGAGGAAGTCGATTCTTACGATTCACCGGAGCATTTGACATGGGTTGATCTGCCATTTCCGGAACTGGAGGATCCGCAGGTTTTACCGAGACCCGGTTATCATCCCAGCCATTTGGCTTTCCAGCAGCTGGGAATCCATCTCGTGTTGGTGGAATTGCCGATGCAATTCTCGCATCTTCAACCATATTAATCTCTTCATCTATCATCTGTTCCGATTCTGAAGGCTTTTTTCGGCAACAGTACATATAAAGGCAGATGAAAAGAACACATGCAAGTGCGGCTGCACCGACTGCAATACCAATAATTGCACCAGTCGATAGAATGGGCGACGATGGTGGCATTAAAGGTGGCGGTGGTTGAGGGGCTTGGTCTGGTAGATATGGCGGTGGTGGCGATGGCGATGATGATGGCGGCGGCGATGGATATGGCGAAGTTGATATAACAGATAGTATTAAAAATACATTCATGATAAAGTATTCTTTATATATATCAATACAAAATTTTACAGTTAACTCACCCGAAAATCATTAGGTAATCCAGTATCTTCATTCATATATTCGGGAACAATCAAATCGGTAGCAAGATACCATGCCAAAATACCACCAACTACCGCAGTCGACCACATAATTGTATGCATCCGTTCATATCGATTTCTTGCCTGAGACGTAAAGTAAACTGACATTAGTAAAATGGATACAAGACCAAGTGCATATTTCATAGTTTCGTATTCGTCGGCATCAAAATTTTGATTACGACTAGTCATATTTACTTTAATACTATGTAAATAATTTTATAAACTAAACGCGATAATGTGTTGAATTTGGCGTGGACGCTTGAGAATTGCGCGTAACAACAGAGACTTTAAACATTTCAGTATTAACAATCGTGTTTGAAGTTTCTGTACCAACTTCGGTTGGTGGCGGTGTGGGAGGAAATGGAACAACGACTGGAACATGTTGCATATTTGGGTCTTCCTCACTAGATTCGGAATTTGTGGTCGCCGGAGACTCCTTCTTGTTAAGAGAAATCGAATCTTTTGGGTAAACGTAGTACATGCCACACATACTGATGGCACATAGACCCCAACCGACCGCACAAATGACATATAGTGCGGAACCAAGACCGGAGATATCCGATTCGCGTTCTTCGGGTGTCTTTTCGTCGAAATTTTTAAGTTCACCGACACCAAATGCTGTTGCAATTCCAGCAACTACGGTAGGTGCCCATGCAGCAATGGCACCTTCAAACATTTGTTCGACCCCGAATGCAAATGGAAATGTTAACTGATCAAAAACGTCACTCAGCATTGCAATGTTACATGGAGCACTCCATGAAATCAGAGAGCCACTTAAAATTCCATACATTGCATATAGCCACCATCGGTTTGGTTGATTTGGAATGGCAAAGAAAAATATGGCAAGGAGTGGAATGCCTACAATCACACTTACTTGCGATACAACAATGCGGCCATATTTTGGCGACCGTTTATATGCATAATCGCCAAGCTTACCGCCAATTAGACCACCAAGTGCTGCACCAATTGCAACGGCAGATGAAATAAAGATAGCAAGAAAGTCGTTAATACCCATGAGCTGAAAATAGTAAAGAAGCATACCAAGGGCGGGCCATGGAGTCGCACCGGTTACACCCTGGAGTGAAATGACAAACCATGTTTTGTTTGTACAAAGTTTACGTACAGCTGAGTGTGTGAGATTCACATCTCCATCGACCATACCGGGAAAGAGTGCTGTGTGATTTGAAATTCCGAATTTCCGTTCTACAAACCGAATGTCATGGTCTGGATCAACAACAAACTTGTTGACACAGTATGCAAGTGGAAAGTAACTAAACCCAAGTAGAAGAAATGGAACGCCCCACTTTGGGAAATTGCCATAGTAGCCTTCTGCCCCTCCAATAAAGGATGATGCACCAAAAACAACGCCAATGAGACCACCAATTCCGGCTGCGAGTTCAAGTTGGCCATACTTTGTACTTCGTTCCTCTAGTTTATAGTATTTTGCAACCATTCCACGCGTGATAATTTGGCAGGGGGCAAGAAAGATTCCCTTGATAATATGGATTAGAAATACACCAACATAGGAGTGTACCGATGCGGCAACCATGCAATTTAGAAAACCGGAAACAACAAGACCAAGTGTAAGAAGTACTCGTCCACTAACTTTTGTGGCAATAATACCCCATATGGGGCCAGTCAGAAAGATTGTAAAAATCTGAATGGTGTAAATTAGTGCTACTTGTGTAAGTGACCAAGTTGATGTGGATTGCATTCCATCATACAATGCATTTGGAAGCACCATTGATGCCCACATGGCCGATACACAAGCGCATAACACTACATATGCATTACGTATAATCTTAGGATGACTAGACATATCGATAAAGACCGGATGAGTTGGTACGCGTTTATACATAAAGAAACATTAAATTTCTACGCATATATTAAAGATGAAACTAACAAACATAACAAAACCAGTTGCGTCTATTTTATTTGACAGAGTATTACGATTTACTGTTATAAAAATCATTGACGGATCGATTAAAGACAGTGCATGTGTCCCATACGATGCAATCTGGTCAATTGATGACGTGGTATCCAAATCAAATAAAACCCGTATTGTTCGTGTCTATGGTGGAATTGATGCATTCATTTGTCTGTTTAAAGAAATGCAATGGAAAGATGCAAATGGTCACATCAGACAGTTTATTCGTGACGATGAAATTCAAACTGAAGTTACATATGGTCAGAATTCAGAAGATGAAAAAAAGCGAACCGAAGAAGAATTTCTTGTTGGGGCATACCCATTGTCAATGCGGCCACCTCGGTTGTATTCATCATGGTGGATGATGTTTGTTGGTGTAATATTAACATACGAACCCACACTTCGTGGCATATTTGCAGAAGGATTGACAGATATGGGGTTAGGGGACCAAGTTGCAAGATGGATCATTAGTGGGGAAGAAGAACCATTGTATGATGCACTCTATGATGCAAACATTCTATGTCCAGTAAACAATATAAAATATACAACCTTTGAAGCATTCGTATCACTCGCATCATTTATTTCCATCCCGGTTGACTTTTTAAAGATGAAGAAAGAGAAACCAAAACACTGGAAACCAAAAATTTATGATCGCGAGGGACATGAAATTGGCATTCCTCATAGACCAATCTCGAATACGAAAGAATCACTTTTAGCATTCGACATTCCCGAACCCCCAGATGCAATCAAAATTAACGAGATTGAATACGAACTAGTTGCTGGCTTTATCGCAAATAAGTTTGCGCTAGTAAAAATTGGCAAGTATTGGATGTCGTTTGACGAAACTTCAGCGTGTGGGATTTGTCCGGTTCTTCACATGACACATCAACCATGGTTGGACAATTACAAATGGATGATACCAAATGCATCCCCCAAAGATTTTAAAAAATCAACGTGGATTTTTATCAAAACTAGTAGTAAATGATAACACCAGATGCGGAATGTATAATATACATGCATTTCATTAATAAATTCATAATTTTTTGTTATATCTTAGGTAAGAACATATAACGACGTCATATAATGTTTAGCAAGATTATCCATATGTTTTGCATCGCAACAGTGATTGCAGAATACCCATCTGGGTTTTACAACCGTCTTACCGAAAATGCACCAAATGTTGGTACATTTCATGGCACTTGCACGTGCCCCGATGGAAGCGAGTACATTGTCGGCGACAATGTCAATCAGTGCGCATCGCTTGCTTGTTACGGAGGAGTAACCGGACAATGTTACAAGTCCAATGTTGATTCGGCACTACCACAACGTCTCATGGTTGAGTGTAACGTCACTGCGCCATCGCCACCGCCAAGCCCACCACCACCATCACCGCCGCCACCATCACCGCCGCCATCGCCACCAACTTCACCATCTCCACTTGCACCGGGGCATGATTACGTTGAGATGTTTACGTCCGACATTACTACATCATTTGCTATCATGAATACAGTGGATTCCGGTTCGGATACTGGCAGTATGGAAGACCGTCGTCTTGCGGAAACAACTTTTATCACGCCAACTGCATTTGAGTACGCAATGTATACCGCGTTTGATGTTATTTACAACATTCCTCGAGTTCACCCGGATTGTGGTATGTTTGAGTCGGACTCGAACAAGTGCATTCATGTAATGTACGATGACAACTCGACATATGCTGCGATCAAGGTGTATGTTTCCCCAAACATGAATCCAAGCTTCTCGAGCATTGTAACCGAACTTGCGCCGACATCTGCAACCGAACCATTTGAGGCAATTATTGACATTTTCAATAAGCTTATTACTGGAATGTACGACGGCGATGCATTTGTTAATGTCACCAACATCACTTCTCCATCGTTCCTCAGTAATCGTCTACGTCTTTTTAACGCAGATACCTTCCTAACTGACTACAATCTAACCGTTAACGACGGATGTGATCTATGGATTGAATTCGTAAATCCAGTCTCATCCACCATTGTAAACAAACCCGCCAAAGATGACGATGACGACGATCTAACTACTGGAGATATTGTTGGGATCAGTATTGCATCGGGAATTGGTCTCTTTATCATTTGTATGATTGCATTTGTGACATGGCCAAAAAATGTACGCATATGCGTACGCAGGGACCCAGAAGTCATTTCCACCACGCCAACTCCGGGTCTGGAGACTGTTTCGCCTCCAACAGAGCGCGAGATTGCGATTGCCGAGCAATCCACAAACGAACTCACACCAGAGCCTTAATTAAATCGCGGAGGGTCATTTGCATCTTCTGGAAATAACATCATCATTCTCATAAAATCATTATCCATAATCCTCTTTATTTTTTCATCGTCCGAATTCAGTGGGTTATTAAATATATCCTCGAAATATCTTAGAATGTATCCCATTTTTCGTTTTGAATAAATCCCCAGTGGTATTAGAGTAAATGCGATTTGTAATTCTATAATCATGTCTACATGAGTATCATTTAATTTACATTGCACTCCTTGTATATTATCTGGGACCTGAATCGTACCCGGTTTTGTAGTAAACGTCGCCCATGGAACATGATGGATTTCTGGTTTTTTACGATCGAGTGCCTTTATATAGTATTTTCCAAATGCATTTCTTGCAATAGAACCATAAATCGTACAACACATACCCAAATCCATATCAGATAGCCGAATGTCTTTCATTTTATCTCCATTCATTCGAACTAGAATGTTTGGAGGTCGGCGATCAAGACATATAAACCCACTGTGAACCATCATACCATACATACGTCCTACTGTATATGTAATCATTCCATGATTACGATATAGCTCTGCACGTCGAAGTGGATATTCATCAAAACTAAATATTAATTTAAATAAATCCATATCATATCGCTCAGAAATCATTGCAGTGAGAGTCGATTGACCATACTTGAGTGTCAACATTGGAACTTTTGGATGTACTGGTACTGACACCTTTCGGGTTCCCCCAAAAATAATACCAGCCGCTGCTTCGGCGACGTGAGATGTTAACTGTTCCTCGTTTTCTGGGTCACTGAATATCTTTATCACATAATTGTCAAATCCATTCCCCGCCAAACTAAATACAGATCCATATGAGCCCACTCCTAATTCATGTATCAGCTTAAAATTACCACGTTCATTAGAAACGGTATCCACGATTTCACATGTTCCATGATCATCTAGCGTTGCGACATACTGGAACAATGATTTTGCACATTTATCGGCGGCGGCCTTTAATTCATTTACGGTCGGCAAAACGTCACTTCCAGCAACACCAACCATTAGACTTTCGTCATCATTCATCGTTGATAGTTACTATTAGTTAATAAAATATATTACTAAGTATAAACAATGTGGAAGGCCGTTATAATTTCAATCCTTGTTTTGATGCTAATCCCAATGATATTTTGGGTAAACAATGCAGAACCAAATGAAACGCCCGCCCAATACACCGCAAAAGTCGTAAGAACATCATTCTCAAGGGGGTTCGATGATTTTGAACATTTAAATTATAAAAAAGAAGAGGAAGCCACACGTGGTGGTGAAAATATAAAACCCGAACCAGTCAAAATACATCCATTAATCCCACCAGTTACGGAAGATATAACAACCAACTTTCTTACAGTTACCGAAGACGAGTAAGCATATGTTTAATCCAATTCTATCCAAAATTGAGACATCTTATGGAATGCTTACAGCTCCTTCGGTGACTACTGCAACTGTACTAAAGGGAGATTCTACTACGCTGGTAGATACACTAACAGCTCGCGTTAATGATATTGTCGAAAAGAATCCATGGCTTGGTGGAGTATTATGTAAAAACCAACATGATAATATTGTCATTCAATCGGGAAGATACCAGTGTTTCCAGTATCTACCCGATCACAATACCGTTTCGTATGATTATGAATTGCAGACATTTATTCGTCAATGCAGTTGGTATGCTGTTCAAACAGGCTGGTCATCCATTGACACCGATGAAATTTTATTTCGTGTCTCATTAATCCCAGATGCACATGTTGAGAATCAACACATCCTTATTGTATCAATGAACCATCTCCTCGGGGATGGTGCACTTTACTATCAGATTTACAGTATGATCAACAATGCATCAGAAGTTATTTCCCTTTCACCTCATCGCCCGATTCATCTTGATGACGCAATCGACAAACACCAAGGTGCTGGTGTTAAATGGCTTAACTCTTGGTCTTTCCTGTGTGGCGTTATCTACACAAAATTTTTTGCACCGGTGTCAACAGTCACTACGTCAGACGTCAATCTTGAAAAAGTAAAGAAGTTTAAGGAGAAACATGTTGGATTTATTTCAACAAATGATATTCTCACATCATGCTTCTTTAACGCGTCTGGATGTACTCATGGCATCATGCCTGTCAATCTTCGAAAGCGCATTTCTGACACAACCGATATGTCAAATACTGCATGCAATTGCGTCGGGACGTCTATTCATGTTCTAGATACCCTAATGACACCACTTGACATCCGAGAGACACTCCAGAAACCACAGCTTATTCCAAGCACACTGCAACTTCCATCCATTCGCAAGTCATGCGCCGGCAAGCTGGCGGCAGTTACAAACTGGTCCACCTTTTATAAAAAAATCACCGTGGATTCCCACGATACTATTTTCCATGTCCCGGTTGCAGACCTAACGAATACACCGATTCATTCGGTGATGATTATTTATAATAATAGCAAGTGTCTTAGCACAATTTGTGTCACTCGAGATACGTTTGATCAGAGACTTGCAAGTGCGTATGGTGTATTTTAATTCCAAAATGAAGCACCAAGACGAATTCCAGTGGCGACCAGTCCAGCGACGCCACCCGCACCAAGCATATTAGCACCAAATAGCCCACCAGCGCCGGCCGCGATGACGCCGCCGTTTAAAAGTGATGCTGCCACGGTAGGCAGTGGTGCATCGTAGAAAGAAACTTGCCATTTTCGATACTCAGTAACTGGACTGTCTTCGCCGTGTAGATTTAATGCGATTAAATAACTTACCGATGGTAAAATATTCCTCTGTAAAAACTTTTTTATTGGTCCAACTTTTTCTTCTTTAATATATCTTGATCCTACGGCTGCACTTCTTATGCGACCATACTTATCATCTTCGATTGTTATTAACGAGTCTCGAATTGAATTGATATTACTATATATATAACCGGTATATTGTATAAATAGACGAGATAATCCTTGATTAAATTTATCGATGTTGCATGTATTTACTCCTTTAATTATAGTAAGAATTGGTGCATCAACATGATCAAATCTATCAAATATTTCAACTGTTGCATCCATATAAGATAACATTACACTATCCAATGTTGCAAACGCATCAGTTCTTTTATCAACAAATTCTTTTACATTACCTAACATTTCATTATGCAATTGACACGTTTGGCCATCGCCCGTGTTGCCTATGTTAGCTCTAATGTATTCTCCAATCTTGTCACTTACATCCACACGCAGATGTTCATGAAATAAATCAACAATTCTCATCGTAGATTGACTAGCATACTTCTCCAATGTCATAACATAATAGTTATTACCGTGAAGTGAAATTAGCTTCGCGCCTTCCAACAATGAACCGCGTGCGATTGAAAGCATAGCCTGATCACTTGGGCGATGCAAACCAGCCTTGACTCCAATCTTTGCCTTGTAATCATCAAGCATACCCACACTCCCTGTACCCGGGCCATCAACTCCATGCATGCCGAATTGATAACTCCCAGGGGAAGAGTCCGTAAGCACCGAAAAGTAAGCAAGCATCGCATTTTTGTTTCTATCAAACTGTTCGATGTCATCTACGTCGAATGTAGTTCTAGTGTCGGCGGTAAGATACCCACTATATGACGAAAGCGTACGACCGCTCTCAAGTAAAGGTGCATGATTAACCATATTAGCCAATGCAGCAATCGTCGGTATTATTGCAATGAGTGCAACTATAGATGCCACCATATACCCCATGTTTTTTCTACTTGTGTTACTAACATGTCGATAAGTACGTCGAGTGGTTCGCTTCGTCATAGCAACAAACGTTCCGCTCTCAAGCTTGTCATATAGTTTGACCCAATGTTGAATTGATTTAACCAAATTATTTTGTGGGCTACAAAATGCGGCTGCACTATGTTCATCAACTCCATTCGCTCTCAGTTTTTGATGAACTCGCCCAGAACCACTGCCATACACAATATCATTGACAATTATATCAATCAATACCAATATTAAATTAGTACATCTATCATTCAGTGTTATATTTGAGTTTTGTACTACATCAGTAATCAGCTCAAGTAATTCATCTGTAGCAATTAAAAAGTCAATCACATTACCATATCCTTTTTCTGAACCAAAATCTTCAAAATTTGATTCCATATCGCCACGCCTAAAATCCTCACGATTTCCATCATAAAGCAACCACGTAGGATCGGTGCCAATGCTAACCATATCTTTTAACTTTATACAATAAAATTATGTTTGATTATGGAAAAATGCTAAAATATGCAGCTGACAACATCCATGCACCAGCAATTGTTGTCGTAGTTGCAATTGCCTTTCTCGAAATGCCTCCTTGTTCTACTTTTCTGAGTTGTCTTGCTTCCTTGCGTGCAAGTGCAATCAACTTGACATCACTCACTGGATGTTGCACCGGGAGTGGAGTCAAGGAAGCCGCCTGTGCGGCTGCCATAGATTGAGATTGTCGAACAGGTGCGGTAAGTGAAGCAGGCGGAGCAAGTGAAGAAGGTGGAGCAAGTGGAGCAAGTGAAGCAAGTGGAGCAAGTGGAGCAGGTGGAGCAGGTCGGGCAGGTAGAGCAGGTAGAGCAGTCTGAGCATGGTTAACATCATCCTCAAATATCATAGGACCAAGCATACCAATTGTCATCATTGTAAGTAATAGTTTACTCATCGTCGAAACATTTATAGCAAGTATTACTCCCAGTATGGATACACATACAATTCCCACTATTACTTTCTCCATTTATATTGTATTAATAAAATTTTATATATATAAATATAAATAAGATGGCAGGCCCAAATGCAGTTGTTGGAGATTTACATGCCGTACATATTGATATTGCACCGGGGCCAGGACAGGGTGCAACCGAAAATGAACTAGCAGAGATTGGCAATATACTTGAATCCACACAAGGAGACAGAAAGCAAATTCTGGTGCAACTAGTTAGAGAACTTGCATCATCCTTGGATCAGTTTGGTAAATCCGTTAAAAATATTGAAAGCAGGATGAAAAACAAAAATGTACCACAGACCTCAATCGATTGTAAGAATGCACTTAAATGCATTCTCAACGCATTTAAAAAATCAGTGTACAAGAAGTCAATGGTTGATACAATATCTAAAAATAATTTTGAATGGCAGGATGAACAGATAAATGGTCATAAAACATTATATGAAAACATAACAAAATGCATGAAAAAAGACCTGAAATATACTACAAAAAATAATCAACTATTGTTTGATTTTAGAGCAATTTGCCTACAAATAAAAGTAGGAGATCAGGAAATTATTACAAATGAAGATGCAATTACAATCGAAAGATTAATAAATGCATTAAACGATATTGAAGCAGAGTACATAGAATCAAGTATTGATCTACTTAATATAATGCAAATGACCCCACCCGGGTCCGAAACTGGACTCAAAAGTATGGCATATCTAATGACATGGTCAAACTTATGGAAGACACTATTGATTGCGGGGGGGATTGGTGCATTGATTGGTTTGCAGCATGCGGTTGAACCTGCACTTATTGCAGGAAATCGCATAGCAAAAGCATATTTTGACGGCGGCACCGGGGCAGATGGTCAGAAATTATACTGGGTTTATGATGCTGTAGTACGAGATTTTCGATTATTACCACATCGACCCAATGATGGAATAGCAATTACATGTCCAGAAAATGTTGGATATGCATTATTTAGCGGATTAACAACTAGTCGACTTTCATTTTCACCATATTTATGCAGGGCTGGTCATCTTGTTATGTATATGCCATGGTTAAACAACGTTAGTTATATGATCCAGGAGACATTGGCAATGCCAGTACAGTTGTCATCATATTTGACTCACGCGGGATATTTACCGGAACATATGATTGCAGGATTAGTGGGTATTGCAGGATTAGTTGGAATAGTTGGATACAAGGCATCTACTTATTTTAGTAAACGGAAACGAGATGAAAGTGAAGACGAAGCAGCCATTAATCAAGCGGTGTCAGATGCAACTGAAGACGAAGCAGCCATTAATCAAGCGGTGTCAGATGCAACTGCAGTTTCGCAAGAACTAACTGCTACCGCCCAAGCACAAGCACAAGCACAAGCACAAGCACAAAATAAACGCCAAAGAAGATCGACAAGACCAAGAACATCGGCAAGACCAACATGACACTAAATATATGTATATTGCCTGACGACATTCAACGAATTATTTTTTTCAAAATCGTAAAACGCTTTACAGAAGAACGATTACGTGCAGTGTGTCATAAAAAAATGAAAAATTTATTGTGCACATCCGCACTTTCGATTCGGTTATATAGAAAATATTATGTAGAGTTTATTGTAGATAAATGTGTAAAATTCATACATCAATGGGGGCCAACGATTCAGTGTAGGGCACAATTATTGTACAATGAATAGAAGATCTCCATCCCTTTTCATAACAAACCAATATACTTCCATCATATCTAACAACAGCGGAAGCATCGTATGATGCACCACTGTCAATTGTATAATATGATAACCATATATGTTCATCTATCCTGTAAATATATATCGTTAATCCATACCCGGAAATAAACCCTTCCGTCGAAATCAAGTATATTATTTCGTTGTGTTTCACAATTGTTGGTTTGTTTCGTCGAAATGGAAAAATGGTTTGAATGTCTGACCACGTTTTGCCGTTGTCATGTGAGTTAATAATTGCATTACACTTAAATACAGTTTGTGCCTGGAGTAACATTGTATTATTATCAATATATTCGAACGCTCCACTACTCATTAACGGAATCATTGATCCAGTTTTCCATTTTATCATATCATCACTGTACAGTGTCATAAATTGTTCTCCAATTGTGATTGGCATGTTTATTGTTCCGGTAGATGGACTCACTATACCATGTGAATGAATCTGAAGTGGAGTTCCGTTTGATATATTTTTATAGTAATGTTCACGCGATACCGTTGTATTTCCTACCTTTCGCCATGCGATACCGTATTTGTCACATACATACATAATATATGTATGAGTTTTGAATAAAAACGACTGTGGAGAATGTGTCTCTTTACATGAACTTGCAATCGTCAATGGCATTGACCATGTATTGCCATCATTATATGACCGCAATGCAATCATATTTCCAGTATCATCGGTATCATAACAACGTTCCATATGAGCTTCAAGAAATAGAAAAACTGTGGGTGTATTATATACACGTGTCAATGACGGATTCTTATAACAACGAATACCATAATCATATGCACTTATTGCAGTTGACCCATGCCCATGCGTTATACTAAGAAGCATATATGTCATTATCAGCATCAACCATATTATAACAATCAACAACATCTGCAGGTTGCTTACAGTTCCCTATTGATATGTATATAACATAATAGTTATCATATTATAAATCTCATAATAGGCATGGACGTCCAAGCATTTGTCAACTCACAGCGCATTCTTGCCAAGATTCGCAAGGAGGCAAAGGATCACAAGAAGGAACTTCGCGAATCATCCACCCTTGCCAAGGACGATCTCATGGATACAATGGATGCCTCTGGTGTTTCTTCCATCAAGACAGGCGAGTCTGAGTGGTTTGTTATCGTAACTACAAAGAAGACACCAAAGCTAACTCCCGAGTTGATTACCGAGATTATGGCAAATGTCACAAATGAGGATCTTCGTTCCACGATGCAAGGAACCGATATGACACTAACCGAAGCAATGCGCAAGTTTGTATGTAACAAGGTTGCCACCGCATCTGGTGACGATGATGAGGATGAACCCAAGCGCAACTTCCGAATCCAGAATCATTGCCCACGTAACTTTGTCCATGTACCAGAAGATAGTGTCGAGATTGTAAATGATGCAGTCACTGCATTCAAGAATACTGAGCTCGAGCGCAAGGCATATGCGGGTCGCGTAAAGGAGCTAATGGACGACGCAAAGGCATCGCATACCGATGCAACTGATATTGCAGTGTTTGACTTTGTAGCTGCAACAAATGTCGGCGCACTTGAAGTAGCAGGTGGTCATTTTACGACCGATGGTGGTGTTCGGTTTCGTTCGGCACCAATCCGTCTTGATGAAGGCGACGAGGAACCAGATGGCCCACTTTACATCAAGGCCGAGCGCAAGTACAAACCACGCAAGATCCCAAAAAAGAAGTTTATTCACCTAGTCGATCAATCGGTTAATACTATCCTAACTCGTCGATTTGGTGATGCTCCTTCGCTTACCGAGGAGCGTGTCACTGAAGTTGTACAGACTGTAGATGAAGTCGTCGAATGCCTTACCGGCATGATGGTAACCGAGGCTCCACCAGAGGAGACCACTAAGATTTCGCTAACTCATAAGCGTCCCCGTGTCTAGGACCCATGTTTGTGTGCAAAGGCCATCCATGCAAGTGTACCGATGTGTTTATTTTGTGCCTTTTCATTAATAAGTATTGATAACTTGTCACAATTTGCTTGTTTTATTGTTTTTGATCCACCTGTGTCCACGCCGCCGCCTCTTCCGCCCACTGGAGACGGATATCCACCACTGCCACCTCCGGATTTCATATGAGAACAATCCACTTCATATAATGGATCAATCTTTGATTGATTTGCAACCTCCCGTTCACCCGAAGCCATTGCAGATTTCACCATCTCCATTAATGCAGAATTCTTTTCAAGTTCGCGCTTAAATATCACGTCCGACGCAGACGGTGCGGCTGCACCTACCGCACCGGCACCAGTCCACTTCCACCTCTTAAACGTTTCCTTGAAGGAAGGGAAATACTTTAAGAACAGTTCGCGAAATCCCATAATATTATTACGGAGCGAAATATAAAATGCAAGAACAAATATCACCGCCCCAAAAATTAGAAGAAGAGTATTTGTCTCCATGCCAATGGTTTAATATAGACTTCATAAAAAATTGTCAGATTCGTAATATGTAATTCATAATGTAGACATGCTTCCCCCAATCCGTTGCTGCACTTGTAATGAACTCGTAAAATTCAGGGAATTTGACGAACAGTTACGCAATCAGGTATCTCAATCGGAAGCACTTTCAAACATTGGAGCAAATTTATATTGTTGTCGTCGAATGTACTTGGGTATTCAAATCGGCCTTACTGACATTCTACTAACTACGGAATGTACTGGGTTTGAAGACGAACTAAATAAACTAGAAATTGGTGTCTCCACAGATAGAGTGATTCATTTGTAATCTGAGTTTTTATTTTATACAATTCATATAAATAACAGTATGGATAGTGGAACATGCCCCATATGCTTTGATGATAAGCAATTGATTGCAATACCACCATGCCATCATTCATTTTGCAAGGACTGTATAGTTCGCTTCTTACCAAATTTAAAATTTAAAAACGGAACATGCCCCTTATGTAGAGATGTTATTACATTTAATGCTAACATTGAATCTGGGAAAGATCGATGTGAAGCTACATCTACAGTCGGATTTAATCCAAATAAATACTGGAATAATATCCCAAACGACATCAATCTACAACCAGAAAATGTATATAAATACATAAAAAAATCGTTACCATCCCTACCGCAATTTATCCACAGGTATAATCAAAAGTTAACAAATCACCTTTTACTTCAGGTTGAATGGAAACAACTTGATCCATTTCTTAAACGCACTACACGAGTTAGTGCCCCTCGCAATGAAAAGACAGTGCACATGTCATTTTGGTTTGGTCCAGGTATTGTTGATGATATCCCATTCAACTACAACAACAATCGGGTAGAAGTTGCTACATATGAAAACGACGGAGATAATTATACTAATATTTTCACGAAACAAGTTGATAATGCAATTGATACAATAATGAAACAGTTACTTACACCATCATCAGATGGTGTTCATCTTTCTGACAATATCATTCTTAGACCAATTCATCCGGGTATGACAATTTCATTATTCGATGGAAAGGGATTTATGCACACAGAAGTATTAAGGATACATGTTGAATAAGAAGTGGTACAGACATCACAAAATCTCAGTGTCCTTGCCAGCGTATTTTTACTGATGATGTTCGATCAGCATGGCCACCTAGTACATTGGCTCTACCAACAATTGCCCAATGTTTTCCTCTAAAGTTATCATCGGCGTACATTTCCAGAACATATCCAGGATATGCAAATGCTGAACTAAACATGTCATTAAACCCTTTCATTTTTTCATGATGCATCGTATACTGACCAACTGGAAAAGTCTGACATTTTCCACCCAGATCTCTATGTTCGCACATTTTACCACCAGTGCCGAAGCGACCGGAGACATATTTACCGTCTTGTCCACCGCTGTTCTTTGCGTGTTTCATTTCACTTTTACAATAACACGTATTATTGGCAATATTCCATGTAAACACATAATTCCCTTTTGAATGACATTTTCTAGAGCATTCTTCAGACGTGGGTACGCTCTCAAATAGATTCGTAGTGTGATCGTCATAATATACGTGAGGTATTCTGTGCCATTCATGTGATACATTCATTTTAATACAACACCGACCAGGAACGTACCATTTCTTAGTTGCATCTCGTATACGAAGATATTCGTTATCACAATTAATATCACTACACACCATCCTGACACAACAGTCCGCTTTTGATCTTCCATTTTTATTACCAGCACCGGGCACATATTTTTGATTAGAATCACATTTAATATCAGTGCACTTTTTTAACTGTGGCACAGCTTGAGGAGGCGGAGGAGGCGGAGGAGGCGGAGGAGGCGGATCACCGCCGCCAGAAGCAGGGGCACTTCCAGGAGTTACAGTATCTGGGATACCAAATGGAGGAATTGTAGGCATCGTCGGATGTCCTTCGTTTACTGGGGCAATTCCATCAGGATTAGGACCAGGTGCCGGTGGTGCCGGATCCGGTTTAGGTGGATTTGGATATGGTTTTGGTTCAATCGCACCAGGCGATGGACTCGGTGATGGCTTTGGGTCAATCAATGGACGTGGAGCGACATTTGAAGACGCATTTACCAAAGTATATCCATATATACTTAGGTCAATTCCATTTACGTAAAACTTTATATAATAATAATATCCGACAAGCCCCAATACAACAGCACCTATCCCATAATATGCAGGGTCTAGTTTAGGCGAAGACTTATTTTTGCCCATTTATATACACTAGATATAATTTAAAAAATGCGAAATATTTTACCGACCTACCATGCGAACTGTATTTGCACGAGTTGGCAACACACTCGATGGCCTTGCTTCCTTGAATGGACTTACCATATCAAACACTGGCTGTAGAATTACAAGTGAAAGCATTGCAATTGCAAGAATGGCAGCAGACCAACCTGTCGCGATACCGTCATGATAATCCGTCTGGTTACGAGCAATTAGGCGAATACTGTGAGTAATCGCCCATCCTCCACTTACAGCTATGAAAAGGACCTTTCTCCAATACTCGAGGATACCAAAGCAAAAGATTACTAATGATACGACTGCACAGATAAGAGTGACCGCCCACATAGGCCAGAGGCCCCAACCGAGGAAAAGTGTATTGTATTGATCAACAATTGGGAATCCAGTTACAAGTAGATCAAGCTGTGGAAATTGCTGAAAAACTGCAAAAGACAGAAATCCACCAACGAATAGTGCCGCAAACTTTGGAATAAATCGAATTACAAAGATACCAATAATCAGGCCAAGTGCAGCGCCACCAGCAGTTGCAGCCCACTGAACACCACACTGGGTTTCAATTGGGATAAAGTCTGGTCGACTATACACAATACCATATGCTACGGCCGAACCAACGCCAGCAGCAGCCAGCGAGAACACAGGCCAAAAGTACTTGCGACCAAGGAAGAACATCATAAGAGTAACTGGAAGGAGAATGGATGGAACTAGAACGCGAAATAGACTTTGTTGAGGATCTGGGCTAGTCAAATACGGTACGGTAGAGACAAGCTCACCTTCACTTGTATAATATGTATTTGGGGACATAAATGCAAGATATATACTTGTCGTACCACACCAGTCATAAATTGCAAAAGGAGCCATTGGTGGCGATGGCATAGATGGAGGAGACATACTTGGGGGTGTAGCCATTATGTCTGTTATTTAACTTATGTAATATAAAAAGTTAATCTGATTTTTTCTTATATATATCACTTTTTACTTTTTTAACTCTTGGTGGGACATAATCACTACCATAAAATGAAAACATCAACACGGTCATTGTTATTCCAAATAACCCACCGTGCATAATATTTACGGTATTACTTGATAGATAAAAAGAGTCATCACTACATGGGGTGTGTTCTTTACCCATTTGTATACTTTATTGTAAATAATATATTTTACATATATTAAATGGAGTGTACCACAATAAAAATAGTGTTATGGGTACTAAACATCATACTATTTATTGTATTGATTCGTCGTTCTAGACTCACTCTAAGTGGAATACATGAAGATGTCTCATCGCGAGTTGAACTTGGTGATGGTTTTCATAAAGCTAATATACAAGCAATATCGGAAGGCAAGGGTGATAAACTAGGGGTACCCGAGCTTACTGAAACAATGGGAGCAATGGAAAGAAGAATATCGGCACTTCGTAAACGTAACGATGAGTCGTCTAAAACTGCAGCATCTAGATTGAGTGATATACATGAACGTGCATCAAGATCTGTTACAAATAGAAGTGCTCCAAATCATCTAAGTCGGTATTATCAAACATAGATGCCATTATTATAAAATTCGTCAATTGCCATTTTTCCGAGTCTACTCTCTGGGTGATATGACTTTTCTAGTACATTCCAAAACCATTTAGTTTTTGGAATAACTGCACGAAGTACCCCAAGTGAATACGCCTTTTTGAACCGAATGTACACCGGATCATTGTAAATCATCTCACGTGAAAGTTGAATAATTCGCGCGACGTCATATTGATGGTACTCTACGAACCTCTCTAGTCGAATCATTGTCATATCATTGTAATACCAGATTTTTTTCACAATTATTTGTTCATCTTCGTATCCGTTAGGATTTAATATGAGATCGGTATTTGTCTGTTGTTCATACTGACGAATTGCACACTGACGCCGAACGACTGTGTTATAGCTGTCATGTACGTACTTGTCCATTTCAAATGGATTTTTATGTATCACTTGGTGATTATCGTATTTAATCGCAAGAACTTCCATGAAAATTTCTTTGTAGATACGCATGACATCTGATTCATATAATCTCTTATAGTTCACACATCGTGTAATGTCGATGACAGAATGATCCTCGGTGTACATATCCCTAAGTTTGTGAAAATATTCCATGGTAATCTGACACTCTATACAGAGTGTTGTAAAATAACAAGGTGAGATTATATCATAAAATTTCGTGAAAAATTGTTACAGGATCCTCAATACGATGAGAATAAATAACTCTGTAATAATCACACAGGAAAACTCAAAACTTTGGGGAGTTATTTATTTTCATTCGTGAAAAAAGGAACTTAAAAAATTTATAGTCATCTTTAGGAAAAGCAAAAAAAAAGTTTTTCACGATCGTAAATTTTTTTAAAAAGGGACTTATACGGAAATAAAAAATCAATAAATAACTTTTCATGCCCGGTATAATTATTACAGAGTTATTTATTCTGTAACACTATACCGTATGTTTTGAAATATATTGGGTAAGTTCATAAAGTGAGATTGGGCCGCCATAAAACTTTGTCAATTTCATATGTTTATTAAACTCAAATGGAACATAACAATCTTCTTGATTTGCGCCACATTTATAAAGTGTCAGATTTACATCCTGTGTTTGTATACCCACAGAAGATATGTTTGAAGGGATATCACTTGTCATATGAGAAATGTCTTGTGATTTATACGCCATCATTTCTAGATAGGTTGTTACTCGAGATGGTATTTTGAGCAAAGACGCAAACACTTTGCTATATGTACTAACGATATTTCCTCGTTTATGTATAGGTACATGACCCCAGCATATGCATATGTCTGAAGTTGCGTCAATAATAACATTACAAACATGCATTATAGATGCTTTGGTTATGCACTTATAACTTGCCTTATACACAACAAACGCATTGTACTCATATGTCATCTCCATCACATTACCACTCCCCTTTCCAATCAACTTGGATGCGTTATTGATATGTTTTGATGTTAACATAGGCCTCTTTATATTGCGATGCGCAATGTATTCCTTCGCAGGAGGCATTCTCGTTCCATCAAGTAAGTTTACCACTTTGGTAAGAGGGATGTATCTAGGAGAGGACCACTTGTACCGATTATAGCCAGAGATTTGGAAAAAGCCAAACACAGTCATCAATTGTTCACGCCACGACAGACTTGCAATTGCATTGCCACAATACATATGCTGCTCCAAAATGGTATACTTTATGTATGTCCAAAACCCTGTATTCGGTACACCAACTTGCCATTTTGTTGAGATATAGTCTCTCGTCTTATGTGCAACTTCCTCAGACCTCTTATATGCAAAATATGGGATATCTTGCAACATAAATTGAGTGACCCGAAACTCCAATGCGGCACTAGGTACGAAGACAACCTTTTTCTCAATCTTTCGGAGATTGAGAATCATATCGAGATATTCAAGAGTAAATGATGCCTTATCATCGATCACATCTAAGATGTACTTTGACTTTATTAGGAACCCGTGATCTTCAAGAAATTCGCTCTGCTCGCCCTCCGATAAATCTTCGCCTCGGTTTAATGAGTTCACAAATGAATGTTCGTGAAATGCACTGATCCCATATTTATTGTCTGCAGGTACAATTTGCAGGTTTGCTTGAGTAGCATGTGCACCTAGTCCCCCGCCTTCGTTGTTTTCATATAACATAGGCGCCGCCACGACGTAACTCTCGTTCCGCGATAAAAGTGCGCCGTATAACTCACACAGAAAATCACATCGCATTGCATAACCATCATTGTGAACGAGATAACTGTATTTCGTATTTACATACTTTGATCCTTTCACCCATCCACTCATCGGAGAATCACTGAGATCCACTGGTATCGTCCTAACATTCCTCCAGTACTTTAAAGGCGGTGTCATCGCTTCACATGCTGCATATGAAGGATATGTATATATAATTGGCATTTCCCTTGTCGTAATTTTCTTGAGATTTTCGATGAAAATAGGAGACTGACTGCAAGTGTCTTTTACTGACACTATAACTGTGATATCTTTTAGGATATCAGGTGTGCACTTGTATTTCCCGGGCAATAGTGTTGGCTGATTAGGTGACAATATATTTCGCGCGATTAAATACATCGGTTTAATCGGTACATACAAAATCGCCAATACGACTGCAATGTATGTAGAAATTGATGCAATTTTCCGAAGATTCATGTTTATTTTATATGTAGATATAAACATTATCGTGATAATATCGTATGTAGTCTGACTGAAATATTGTAACTTGTAAAAATCACAGAATAATAAAAACATTTTTATTTAATTAAAAAAAATCAATATGTCAGATACAAATACATCTGCTTTAATTATTATCATAGTTGCGGTAATACTCACAATTCCTGTGGGCGCAATATGGATATGGATCGCACGAGACAGAATGAAAGAACGTCGCGAACGACAAACTGGTATGGCCATGCGTAGAAATTTCAATCCAATGATTACACACTCTTCTAGACGTTCATCGTCTGCATCCGTATTACCGGCGCCTACATATAGTGTAGATGGAATGCCATCAAATCCATTTGTGACTAATAGATTCAGCCAGAGATATTATACTAGGCTGGGTAGTGTTGCGCGTCAACAAACTCAATAAATTATCAATATGTTTTCGGGGTATCGCTCATATCAAATTGATAAAGAATGGAAAGGTGATGTACCGTACATTTTTTTGGCCTCTGTATTTTCCGACATTGAAAAAGAATCTAAACGTCTGGTAATTATTGAACATGCAACCAATGCATTCCGTGCAGTAATTCACAATGCTCCAGGTTCGCTATTTCACACGATTAGTTTGGTGACAAATACAATTGCTGCTGTTCATGAAGGGTTTGAACTTGGTATCGGGGATGCTCTCATTGTAAAGACACTTACTGAGACATATATGAAATCGACGGACGTTGTTCGTAAAGATTTAAAATCACTCGGTGATCTTGGGAAAGTCGCTCAATCTTATGCTGGGGCACAATCTACATTTGTAAAACCAGTACAATTAACCGTGTCCAACTTATATGATACATTTCGTCAAATTGCAATAACAAGTGGAAAGGATTCAATGACTACTAAACGCGTACTTATCAAAAAACTCCTTCTTTCTGCATCAAAGATCGAAACACTTTATATAGTACGAGCACTTCAGGGAAAGATGCGGATTGGAATGGCAGAACAGTCGATTTTAACTGCAATTGCATATGCACATGTTATGTCGAACCCAGATAACATCTTTGATACAAAGATGGCAGGTAAGTTATCTACCGCAGTAGAACAAGTAAAGCAAGCATTTTGTGAACTTCCAGATTATGGTGAACTCGTAAAGACACTCATGAAAACCGGAGATCTTAAACGTTCGTTTATTAAGCCAGGCATGCCAGTAAAACCGATGCTTGCAAAACCTACAAATGGAGTCACTGAAGTAATGGATCGCATGCTAAAATCTGGAAGATTTACATGCGATTTTAAATATGACGGTATGCGTGCACAAATTCACATGAAAGAAGATGGTACTATTTCAGTATTTTCACGCAATATGGAATCAATGACATCGTCATACCCAGATGTTGTCAATATTATTCCATCTACACTGTCGGTACATACAAAGTCATTTATTATTGACACAGAGGCGGTTGCTGTTGATACAGATGGTAACATTCTACCATTCCAGGTATTAAGTACACGGAAACGCAAGGATGCAGAATCAGATGATATTAAAGTAAAGGTCTGTATTTATGCATTCGATATTCTATATTACAACGGAGAATCGACACTGAAAAAGACACTTTCACAGAGGCGCGATATTCTATATAATGCATTTGTACCATATGGGCATCAGTTCAAGTTTGCGACAAGTATGGATCCGTCAACAGAAGAGGAAGTCGCTGACATGCTAAATCAAGCGGTTCAGTCAAAAACAGAAGGACTTATGGTAAAATCTCTTGACGACAATTCAAGTTATGAACCATCGAAGCGCTCGCTTAATTGGCTAAAGTTAAAAAAGGATTACCTCGCTGGCATGGGAGATAGTTGTGATCTCGTTCCAATTGCCGGATATTATGGTCGAGGAAAACGCACTGGCGTATATGGCTCATATCTGCTCGCAGTTTATGATCAAGATGAAGAAGTTTTTCAAAGTATTTGCAAGATTGGCACTGGATTTTCCGACGAAGATTTGATTCAACTGTCGGATAGTTTAAATCCACATCGAGTTGAACAAAAACCAAACGATTATTGTGTTGCAGAGACTCCTTTATTGAAACCAGATGTATGGTTTAGTCCAACTCAAGTATGGGAAGTGTTATCTGCTGATCTATCGATTTCACCAGTTCATATGGCAGGTCACGGAATTGTAGATCCATCAAAGGGCATTGCCCTTCGATTTCCGCGATTTATCCGAGTTAGAAAAGATAAGAATATTACCGACGCAACCACTAATATGATGATTGCTGAAATGTACCAATCTCAAGCTTCCGTAAATTAAGATGATGCTCCGCCGTAGTATGAGTACCGCTGTTAAAAATATGTATGACTATCCAATCTTACGTATGCAATTACCACCAGTTGAAACACCCCGCCCCGCATCACCATGTAAATATAATTTTAACTAGATTGAAAAGGAACTAAAGTGTACGCAATATATGTTACGTGAAGTTATTACTAACCAAAATGATATTAAGCAAAAATTTTTTAATCTCATGATTTCACAAATGAAAATAAATAAGTCGAGTGTCTACTAAGTGTTGTTACAGAAAGTTATTTATTGATATAACAATCGAAAATTTTGTCGGTATAATTTGTCATTCAATAAATTTTAAATTGTTCCGTCTGAGATTTAATACTTGACAAATTAATAATTTTTCTTATAAATAACTTTACTAATTTACTTTTAGTATAAATCTCCACCGAATGAACCGGTTTTTCTATTGTCTCCATCAGCAGATAACCCAGTATGTGATCATCGTAAGATGTATGCAGTAAGTATGTTGCAACTAAATACATGGAAACGTTTCTAACATCAACAACAAGTCTTAACTTGTCATTGTGTTGCATATGCCTTCTAAAAATTATAAACGCATCTTTATATTGCTGTTTTACTTTTTTATGATCTAGTTGTTCGTAACTGATATATAAATGGTTGATTTTGTCACGAACAATAGACTCCTTTACGCTTCCATGTGATAAATAGTAGTCTTCTTTGTTTTCAAAAAGTCGTGAACAAAGTACACTAAATTTACGTTGAACAGACTCTCGTTTGTCAATGTTTGTAGCCTTGCACATATTTGAATACCAGTTATTATAAACACCGGATGGTATAGACAACGAGCGGGTGCACACGCCATCATTACACTCGATTTCCTTTTTTTGTTTGGAAATCGTGTATAATGCTTCATTCTGTTTTTTGTAAAAGTAAGTTAACATTTTATTTGTAGTATATAAAATATGGGATGCGTAAAAATTGATCAAATGACTGGGAATTTAAAATGTATTGTCGCAAGTATACTTGCTGGAACATTTTATTGGATTGCACCCCCTAAAAATAAATGGGTGCTTATAGTAATTTTGTACACGATGTATTTGATAATTGCGTGGTATGATTACTCATATGAGTGTACACGAAATGAACTAGGACCGTCGCCATTAATGCATTTTTACGATTGGGCAAAACCACGTGACACAAACCAACATAAACAATATGCAAATTTATGCAAGGACACGTACAATATAATTTTGGCATTCGATATTGTTGTACTTGCAGTGGTCGTCGCATTTTCGCCAATGTTTTTAAGGTGGAAGCCAACTGGTGAAATGCGCCCAATGTATGTACATCATTACGATTCTAATGGCATGATCAGACCTCACTTTAATTAATTAATTAAACATACAGTAAAAAAGAGAACATACCATAGGGCACACAATTACTACACTACCCAAGTGAAATACAATAAAATCAAATTTCTGCTTTAACTTTTTTTGGTTATCAAGTACTTCTGTCAGCATTTGCTGAGTGCATGTAAATTCTCGTTCAATCTTAAAAAAGTTAAACTTGCACATGGGGTGTTCGCCAGGGTGAATGTCAAGTGAAGCACGATATGCGTCAATGATGCTAGGTTGCTGGTTTCGTTTGATGATATATGGAGATGATGGCATTGCCGCGAGGGGAGTTTTGTACATACGCTTAACTGCAGTTGACATCGATCGACGCATGATTCAAACAATGCACTGTTGTTACAGAAAGTTATTTATTGATATAACAATCGACAATTCTGTCGGTGTAATTTGTCATTTTTCAAAATAAAATCATGAAATATTTACCAATAAATAACTCTGTAAGAATCACTTAGACGATGAAAAGTTATTTATTGATTTTTTATTTTTATACAACTCCCTTTTTAAAAAAATTCACGTTTTGGAAAAACTTTTTTTTTGCTTTTCCTAAAGATGACGATAAATATTTTAAGTTCTTTTTTTTACGAATGAAAATAAATAACTCCCCAAA
>MDSY01098356.1_pt1 | contig 26780 bp, 19 predicted proteins | sample 811131 | NCBI WGS metagenome assembly MDSY01 (sample SAMN05326643, study PRJNA326480) | marine metagenome | isolation source: seawater | place: Atlantic Ocean: South West | collected 2010
GAGATGGACACGATCGAGCGGGCTATGAAAAACTCCGGGTTCGTGGATGAACGGGGAGCGGACGCGGCGTTCAGCAGCCAGCAAGGGTTTGAAGACGGGGGTTACTCGCGCTCGTCGGAAGCACGAGGCGATCAGAATGTTAATCAATCATCCGCCGCCGCTCGATTGATGGGCCGCGACGGCGGCGGCTTCGACGACGGCGCGGGCGCTGGGTGGGGCGACGACGATGGGTGGGACAGAGATGCGGGATACGACGGACGGTATGACGATACCCAAAAAGAACCGCAATTCACCCCTGAGGAACTCGCAGCCCAGATATCCGAAGCGAAGCGCAAAGCCGCTTTGAAAGCGGAGCGCAGCCTGGAGCGGCGCGCTGCGATTGTCACCGCCTTAAGAACGTTAGCCACGGAACGCGAAGGTTTCGAGTCCGACCCGCGGGTCCACCTAACCGCCGTGTCAAAAGCCATCGAGAAGAGCTACAGGGAGATGCGTTACAGCGCGTTTTCGAAAATGGATGACCGGAGCCGGGAAGTTTGTGTGGATATCAACGTCGCGACCGGGACGCTTGCGATTTTGGCGCAGTGCATCGGACGCAGCGGAACGGTTGAGTGGGAAGTTGATGACACGGAGGCGTTTTTAGAAGCGCACAGCAAGCGACACCAAATCAGAAAATTAGCCTTCGCGTTCACCGAGGAGATCAACGAAGCGGTGTCCGCTGCCTCAGCGCAGTCATACGTCACCAGAGAAGGGGAGATGATCGTCGGCGAAGTCGTCGCGGAGGGCCGCGGCGGCGAGATTTTGCTGAAACTCAACGACGGAGCGTTCGCGTGCCTTCCGGCGGAGGAGGCGATTCCGGACAAGAGGTACACACAGGGGGATTTAGTTTCGGCGTTGGTGGTTGGTGTGGAACCTCGAACGTGGGCAGCTGACAAACGTGCGCCCGTGATCGTGAGCTGTGCTATCGCAGGGCTGTTAGCGGAGGTGTTCAAAGCAGAGGTCCCGGAGGTGGCACGAGGCGACGTGGTGATTAAAAGTGTAGCGAGAGTGTCTGGGAAGATGTCAAAAGTCGCGGTGGCGTTGCGCGAGGGCGCTGATGCGAGTTTTCCCGACCCCGTGTTGGCCTGCGTCGGTGTCGAAAACGCGCGGATGATGGCCATTCGCGAGCGCATGGGAGGGGAAGCGGTGCAAGTGTTACCGTGGCGATCAAATCCGAATGAGTTCGTCGCGGAAGCGCTGTTCCCGGCGGTGGTCAAGGACGTGGAGCAGAGCGACGAAAAGGGAAGTCTTGATGAACGCGGCAACCCCCGAAGGATGAGTAAATTCGTTGCGTACGTAGGAAGGTTCGACGAAGCCAAGGCCATCGGGGCTGGGGGTTTGAACGTCAAGCTAGCAGCTGCGCTGTGCGGATGCTTCATCATGGTCGAGCGGTTCGAAGATGGGGGGTTTGGTCAGTCCACAAACAGCAGCTATGACTCAAGAGGCGGCGACACGCGGTGGGGCGACGAATTCGAAACTGAAAAAAACCGGTGGGACGAGGAGGACGACTGGAGAGACGATAGGGGGGACAGAGCTGGTACTTTGAACATACAAACCACCGGGATCGATCTTGAAGATGACGGGCTCGATGAGCTGGGGTGGCCTGATTTGGAAAGTTCTGATGTGGGTGGTATGGGTAATCAGTCTGGTGACTCGGAGCGTTTCGTTGCTGATGCGGAGGCAAAGGCTGATTCGCAATTATTTTCGGATCCAAGAGATGAAGATAACTGGGAGGAAGTTGGGCCGGGGAAGGTTGGCGTGGTGACGTTCGGGGGAAACTTGGGTGCGGGAATCACAGGGGGGTGTTCGTTCATGGGCGACCCGGAAGAAATAGAAGCAGAGAGGTTGGGGGATGCCGCTGAGTCAGCTTTGGCGAGCGGCGACAAAATTTCTGGAAACGACGAGATCAACCTTTCTTTCCTCGACGACGACGAAGCGTTTGACGAAATCGACAACGATGACTTGTTCGCGTCGGATGACCTTTTCGGGGAGGAGTGGAACCAGTAGGGGAACGCGTACGAATTGCCGTTAGTCTATAAAATTACAAGTACTAATACGTGACTAATTGCCCATACACTCCTCCTCCGTGAACCCTAACACATGTTCTGTGAAATTCTTCGCCGTGACGTCCTCCGGAAAAAGATCCTTGATGCTCGCCCCGGGGCCTCCTAGTTGTTTCGCGATCTCCGCCAACTCCTCGTCGCTCATCGCTTCCCCGCTTTCTTTGAGCATCTCCAGCAGGCTCTTTTTCGTGATAACCACTCCCTCGTCGTCTAACATGATTTCAAACGCCTTTACTATTTCACTTTGCTGGACTTGGTGCAAAGGTCTTCTGTTGACGAAGAGCGAGAGGAACCGATCAAAGTCGATTTGAGTGGGAGGCTCAACCCCTTTCTGCTCGGCTTCGTACCGCAGCTCTACTTGTACGTCGTTTATCTCGCGTTCTGTTAGGTAAACACCCAAGGACCTGAATACGTCTGCAATGTTCCCTACCGATATAGTGCCATACCTCGTATCCACCTCCCGGTCGCTCGTGGCGGTTTCGCCTTGCGCTTTTAATTGAGCATAAGCGAAGGCGTCTCGCGCGAGGTCCACAAGCGGCCCGTTCGCGCCGCCTTCCAGAAGGTTGCCCATGCGATACGCGCGTCGCTTTGAAGCCAGGGATGCGTCGCTACTATCAGCATCCCCGTTAGTCTCAGAATCGTGTAGCTTCTCGCAATTTCTTCGATCCACTTTCCACACGTTCAGCACGCACCCATGACTTGCCGAGTCGCCGAACCCAACGCCGCCTCCCCCTAGCGTGAACACGTAAGTTGTTTCATCATCACCATAGTTTTCGGAAACATCTAACTGCAATATGCGACCGGGGTGCGCCACGACGCCCATGCCCCTGGCCGGGTCGCCACTCACGGGGAGCGCCAGGATCCCAACCACGTCTGACGCATTGGCATAGGCGGCGAAGGTTTTCGTGCCAAACGAAAAAGGAACCAGCGATGTTATGTGACGCTCCTTGTCACTGAACGCGGGGCCGCACGCCACCCCAAGGCACGTCAACGTCTCGCAATCCACGGTTCGGAGTTTCAAGTTGTCGTCCGCGACGAGAATCGTCAGGGGGGGGGTGGATAAGGATGAGGATGAGGAATCGGAGGCGCTGTCGCTCTTTGAACCAGACGAATCACTTGGCTCTTCATCCTCCTCAGGACCTCCCCCAAAGGACAGGAACGTCATCGCAGTGGATTTCACGTCCCCCCCCGCCGCCTCCCCCCCGAGCGCCATATCGCTACTCTCCAGTAAATCCACCCCGTCCTCTTCCGTGCTTCCCTTGACGTCGAAGCGCGCGATCCTTCCTTCTGAACCGACCGACACCAATTCAACGTCGCCGTCTTCCGTGGTGTGGAAGGCTAACCCGACGCACGGCGTTTCCGGGGCGTGCGTTCTGTGCTTCCCGATGAAATCGAACGCCCTGGTGGGGTCGTGGCCTTCGGACGGTTCGTGAATGGGTCCGAGTAAGCGGAATAGACTCACAGCCCCAGCCCTGTCACTCGCCGCGCCGTACCCGCACAAGTCGTCGTCGCTCGTCGTAACGCGCTCCACGCAATCCGGCGTGAACCGCATGGCTTGCGTTTCCCACAGCGTGTTCGCGTCCAGGGCTTTCAGCTCGCCCCCCTTGGTGCCCACAAGAATACCCAAGCCGTCCTTCCGGTAGCACACTGCAGTCGGGAGACCCGCCATGTGCGTCCCTTTTCTGGTTAAGTCCCGTGTCGCGATGACGATTTTGTCGACGTAGTTCCAAAGCCACACGTGGCCTAATGATCCGCAAACACACAAAACGGGTTCCGTGGGGTGCACCGCGAACGCCATCGCGGGTTCCAACGCGCCTTTGGTGATCAAAACGGCGCGTGAAACTGCTTCCGGCCCTCCGTACGTTTCGAAATCGTTTGCAGTAATCGAGAAAATGAAACTACTCTCCGTGCTTAGTGCGAAATCGGGCGCGGCGAACGATCCATCGGATTTTGGTTTGGGACCGGACGTTTCGGTTTTTTGTAACTCGCAGCCTTGCCGCACGAAGCTCACCGACGTTATCCCGCCTTTATCGAGCCCGTCGAACCACGCTACTAGCCGTAAGTCGGTGTCGAAAAACCGCACGTTGCCATCCGAACCGCCCGTGACTAACAGCGTAGTAGTAGTAGTAGTAGTAGTAGTAGTAGTAGTAGTAGGTTCGGTTGCATTATTTTCTGTACCATTGGTTTCCATAGCCCCGAAATCGTCCTCTTCGTTCGAATTATTATTTCTCGGCACCGACACCACGGAGAGGTGCGTCACCCCTCCGTGCTGATGCGCACGCATGACCTTCACCCCCCTCCGGTCACCCGGGCGCATGTCCCGCTGCTCAAAGTCCCCTGACCCCCCAGGCAACACACCGCCCGAGCCCCAAACAACCAAGTCGCCGTCCCCGGTGCCGGTGATGCACCGCCCCCCGATGAACGCGCTCCGCGTGAAAGCACCCACCGTTTGTTTGAAGTCCTTCACGCGGATGGGAGGGGCGTAACACCGAAGGGGAAGGCTGTGTTTTTTATTATCGTTTGATTCAGAGTCGGAGTCCGATGTATTGTCGTCATTTCTTTCCTGGTCGGAATGTTCGTCATCGTTCTCCTTCTCCGTCTCCTGCGGCACAAAAAACACTACTGACGATTTACCATTCGTCACCAGCTCGCGAGGTTCGTCCGGGTTGAACTTGACCGAGGTTTGGCGGTCCACGAAATCCCGTGGAAGGGTGGTGCCAGTGAACACAGGAACGTCACTGCTATCGCGAAGATCCCAAACACGGACGCGCTGGGGGATGGTTGGGGATGTCCCTGGGGATGTCCCCAGGGACGTTGGGGATTCAGATTCCAAATCGTCGTTCAGCGTCGCGAACCACCGGCCGCACGGCGTTACGTCTGCGGCGGCGATTCCGCATTGGTGTTCTCCGTTGATGATTCGTCGCGGTTCCCCTTGGTCGATGTCCCAGATGATGATTTGCGAATCTGGACCTGCGTCGCACGTGATCACCACGGAGCGGTCATCGCTCGCGAGGAGACTGCGAATGGCGTTGCGATGGCCGCGCAGGAACATTTGCGTCCCGGGGAGCTCATTTTGACCACCTTCGTCGTCTTCCGTATACACCACCAGCGTGTGCGCGGCGACGTACGCCAAGCGCTTCGGACCGTCACCGCGGGAAAGGTTCACCACCGAGCTGGGAACCGTGCTGGAGAAGCCGTGCGTCCACTCCAGGGACTGGGGGGAGACGTGGGGAGGGGAGGTGAGCGGAGGAATCAAAGGTTGGAATTACCAAAACAGGCATCCGAGGAAAAGAAACAGATCGCGCGCGGAGTGGGGTCGTACCAGCGCGTGCGCCATTGTGCGCGGTGGGTCGATACCTATCCGGTCACCTCTCCACGCCACCGCTGTCGGTAAACGTCCAGAACACGCGCACAGCGCGCGGCTCTATGACTCCGCCTTTGGACCCTCAAGGCAACGGCTTGCAGATTTCCAGTTTGGTCGACTCACGACTTACCGGACTTAGTGATTTCTCGACCAGCTCACAGATTTGATGTTCACTTTTCCGGGCGCGACGGGGGAAGGTCGTGTGATCACCATGCCCCCCCCCCTCGATGCTGAAAGTTCGGCCGCGCGCCTGGTGTGTTTCGGTTTCGATGGCTTCGAGATGAATTCTCACTGCGAGCGGATGCTGGATCGCGGGTGTGGCGCCGTGATTATTTTCGCCCGGAACATCCAATCTCCAAAACAAGTCGCCCGCCTGTGCGCTTCCATGAAACGCAGAGCGCACCCCCGAAAATTACTAATAATGGTGGACCAGGAAGGAGGTCGAGTGGCGCGGTTCGGGGCGCCGTACTTCACCTCCATACCGAGCGCACGAAGGGTGGGTGAGTCACGTGATCCGGTGAGCGCCGCATCGGAAATAGGAGACATCATTGGCGGTGAATGCCGCGCCGTGAACGTCGACATGACCCTGGCGCCCGTGGTGGACGTGAACACCAACCCACATAACGAGGTGATCGGCGACAGGGCGTTTGGGTCCCGGTCGAAGGACGTGGGTCAAATCGCCAGTGCGTTCATCAGAGGGTGTCAAGCCAAAGGCGTCGCGGCGTGTGCAAAGCACTGGCCGGGCCACGGCGATTCCAACGAAGACTCGCACGACGTGTTACCCACCGTTCGGCACTCGTACGAACGGCTACGAAACATAGAAATTCCTCCGTTTCAAGACGCGATCGCGGCTGGGGTAGCCTCAGTGTTAGTCGCGCACCTTTGCGTGCCAGGGATGGAGAATTTTCGAGTTAATAACTCGGAAAAAGGAGCAGGCGAACGCGATGGAGAAACAAACAAAAATATTCCGCTTGCGTCATGTTCCAAAGCTGTTGTCGGCGCGCTGAGAGACCAACTCGGCTTCAACGGCGTGGCGATGTCCGACGACATGGAGATGGGCGCTTTGGTTAATTTGCCGGGCGGCGTAGGGCAAGCCGCAGTGGCGGGTTTACACGCTGGGCTGGATCTGTTCCTAGTGTGCCACTCGGAGGGGAAGCAAAACCAGGTCATAACGGCGCTCGGTGACGGAATAAAAAACGATTGTGAATTGAAAAAAAAGGCGATGGCAACGGAAACGCGCCTCCAGGTTTTGTGCTCTAACTTCGTGGATGGCGCAGAGGCGGCGGAGAGGAATGTTCGAGCGTTTGACAGTGATAATAACGGTGTATTGGGGGGTCGCGAACAACAACGAAGAGTGGAAGAGGCGATAGGAGTCTCTCGGTTGTGATTTATGTTGAAATCAATTTGAAAGAAAAAAGAAGATGTAAAAGACCGCCACGCACACCACGATTGTCCACGAGAGTGCAACTTCCAGACGCGACGGCGGTGTAGAACCAGCATGGTGCGTTGAGTACCGTGGTGTGGACGTGCCGGACTCGGTTCCATCGCCGTACGAACCGTCGTCCGCGCTCGTCTCGGGGATCGACAACTTCAGATAATGAATGTCCACCGCCACGGCCTCGTCCGCTCCGGGAGAGCTCATGGAACACATCGTGCCACGCCCGTCTCACTGCCGTCGCGTTGACATCAGGACGAACGGGGCGCCTGAGGAGTAGGTGAGTGTGCGGGTGCGCGAGGTTGTGAGCGTGTGACAGAAACACGCATCGCTTCCGACATTTCCGAGATGTCTGTTCGACTTTTCGTTCGACTTTTTCACAATCATTGGTCATCTTTCGAGCTGATGAACAAACAAAGACGTCAGTGTTGGGCGTTGCGGGCTCATCTCGCGCAGCACGCCGAGCACCATGGCGAATCCCGGCCTCGCGTTCGTCGTGTGCCTCGCGCTCGTACTCAGCGCCGCGAGCGCACATGATGGTGCCTCGGAAAGGACCGAGGTACGTGGATGCCGGCCCTTCCGAATCTGACTCGCTCCCGGGGTTTTTCCGTTCCTTGCCACTCATTATTCTTCGCTGCGTTCCCCGGTATCCGCGACTAACACCCCGCCCGCCCACATTCATCTCGCAGGTTCACGCACCGCAGGGTCCGCGGAACACTCCCCACCCGTGCCACAGCGGCGGGCGCATGGGTGACCAGATGGCGTTGCCTTCGTTGGCGTTCACTCCGTTTGGCGATCCCGGGTTTTTCGCCGTGTCTTCGGTATCCCCGGTAATGGCTTTTTCCGCGTCGCATAGGCAAAGTCAGCGCGCGTCGACGTCCGCTTCCATGGCTGAAATGCCGTTCGCGTTTGATGCGTTATTCCTACAACCCAGGTTCATCACACGCGCGGTGTATTTCGAACGCATGCATGACGGGGAAACGTTGGGGCTTGGGTTGGTGGATGACGGGGCGATGGGCGAGAGAAGTGATTTCTCGAAATCCAACCAAGATTCGTTCGCCGACTTCGACGACTTCGCCGAGGCGTTGGCGAACGCAGACTCCGTGATGGACGCGTTGGTGCGGCTCGAAGACATGAGGGGCGATGTGAGTGATATTGGCGACATCAGCGGTATGGGCGATATATCCACTACTGGCAAACAGTCTGGAACGCGAAGCGACACCGAATCTAAGTTTCGGCCAAACGTGGATGGCCAAATGAGTCAAAAACGAGAGAGAAGATTTCACCATAATCAGCCATCCTTCGGCGGCCAGCGAGTGGTGGTCGGCCTGGTGAGTTTCTGCCTCGTGATCGCCGCCGCGACTGTGTGCGCGCAGCTCGTGTTGCTCGTCACAGAGTGGGTGTGCCGCGTGTTGTTCGGCGAGGAGGAGGACGAGGAGACGGAAGGTGACCACTCCGAAATGAGCGTCGCCGAGGTTTCGCACGCAACGCCGTTGCTGGTGGATTTCGATGACGACGCTGTGAACTTAGTCGACTTCGCGAAGGATGGCGAGGAACAGCTGTTAGTTATCGTCCCGATGGAGCCGGAAGGGAGAAGGACGCAGTGAGCAGTGGACTGAAGTGTAAAGTGTAATAAAGTGTATATTCAACGTTGGCATTGACACTCTTCTGGCTTCTTCACTTTTGTGTATTCCCATAAATTTCTTAATCAAAACCTCAAGACTGCTCGTCTGTCACAGCAGAGGTGGTGGTTACCTTTGCTCATAGTCATCGCCGCGCGCCTTCCGCGGCCAGTTACACGCGCGCGCCGCACGCATTTGGCTCCCTCGAAGGCCTCGGGCCTTTGTGCGTGCGATGAGCGGACTTGATGACGGCGCGATCGCGGGCGAGCACGCGCCTCTGCTGGTGGAAACGGGCGCAGGGAACGGGATCCGAAACCGCGCCACGCGTGATGGAAGCGTGATGAAACAGGGGCGTCTCGCCATCGGCGCGGCTGCCGTGTGCGGCGTCCTGGCCCTGACACACGGTACGTAGGACCCTCAAGACACTCAACACCCATATACCCCTCTCCACAAACCCTGAATTTCCGTCAAATCCCTCTTCACGTACCTCTCCCCCGCCCGCGCCCGCGTCGGGGGAGCTTTTCCGCATGGCCTAAGTTTCCCAGTGACGCGTTCAACTCAATCTGACCACCCTCTTTGCCGTGACACAGGTATGGCATGGCTCTCCGGTGCGAGCGCGCCCCCTAGCCTGGGGTACTCGTGGGACGATGCTGCGGCTGCGTTGTCCGCCTCCTCTGCGTGGTACCCGGGTGCCGCGGAAACCGGGTCGCTGGGCAAACTGACGCAGTTGGGCAAGCTGGAAGGCTTCGGCGATGGGGATTTGGGCGACGAGTTTGCGCAGAACAACGTGTGCCCGAGCACATCGAGGTTAGCGCGCTCGAACCGCGTGTTCACGTACTCGGTGCCGAAAACGTGCGGGCTGATGATGGTGTGCGCTGGTTCGCCAAGGGCCGCGTCCACAGCGCATTGCATGATTGCCGAAAACGTTATGAATCAAGTGTTGGGGATGTTGCACGAGAAACAACTCTCGAAGCACGACAAAGCGCAGTACACGGGTTACTGGAACTACCACCTGCACACCGCGTGTAACGGTGACGTGGATAATTGCCAGCTGTTCACGGGCAAAACCTGGGACCCGTTTGAGTTTGCGGAGCACATCGAGTCGATGGACTTTATGGATTTGGAGACGAAAAAGCTCACCACGGATGCGATGGCGGAGGTGAAGACGTCGCTTGAACAGCTGCACTCTGCCGATATAGACGAGGAATCAGTGGTGGTGGTCAAGACGCACGAGTTTGACGCGGACTTGATGAACGCGTGTGCCAAAAGGTTGGTGTTAACCAGCTGGAGGGACAAGGAGGAGGTGTTTGATAGTGGGTTGGAGTTGGGTTGGTTTTCGAAACCTAAAGAAGCGAGCCGGCCCGTTTTCGACCACGCGTACGACATGTGGAGCGGGTGGCGGCGGTGCTGGAGTTCAGCGGTGGACGCGGACCCGTTTCACACCAGGGAGCACGACCTTGGGTTTGACGCGCTCGCCTCGGAAGATTCCTTCAGAGAAGAAATCACGAAGCTGACAAAAATAATGATGCACGTTTTGAACATTCCGAGCGAGGGCGTTCTCGACGTCGACCAAATCGTGGACCAGGCCGTCAAGGATGACTATCACCAGGAGCTTAATCCCACGATGACCAACGGGAACTTGCCCGGGGGTGAGGAGAAAGGTGAGGAGAAAGGCGAGGCTGGAGAGGGAAGCAGTGACGCATCTGATGCCTCTGCTGACGCGAAGACGGAGACACAGTCTAGGGAGACGAACTCGGAACCTTCCACTTCCGAAGCTTCAGAAACAAGCGAGACACGAAGCGTCGGTCAAGAGACGAACGAATCCATCGTCACTGAGTTCCAAGAGAAGTTTGAAACGGAAAACGACGACGTAGGGAATTTGCGGCTGAGGGACGCGGTTGCGATGGAGGCGGTTCCGACCGTGGCGGACGAGTTAGGGGCGCGCGAAGGCGTTGATCTGGTTGACCGGGAAACCCCCCAGCGGGACTTTGAAACAGATTTGAAGACGCTCATCAGCTCGAACTACGAGCCGTAGGGCATCGTGGATGGGTGGGAAAGCGGAGCGTCGGGGTTTGAGGGAGTGGATTACACGATGGAAGAGTGACACGGATCGAATGAATGAATGATGTGAATAAATGAATGACCTAGTGAACGAAAGAATCATGGAACGAGCGATACTCGCAATACTTTTTTAATTTCAGTTAATAGTTACAATACTCAGCCAACCGCGGTACCCGTTTCGCCCAAACAACCCTATGACCGCCAGTTTATTTTCTTGTCGAACCCGAGTAACCGCGAAAGCACCGAGTTTGGCGATTCGGTTTGCGTCTCAGACTCCCGCTCGCCTATTTCCGCCGTCACGGTCCCCCACGTTTCCGGCGCGTACTCCATCTTGTCGTACGCGTCGCAGATGGAGAGGTGCATGTGCAGGTCCCTTACAAGTTCCGAAAAACTCAACCGTTGTTCCATCGGCCCTTCGTTCGCCATCTCTTCCTTCGATAACGACGCGGTGAGGAAGTGACACGCCTTTGCGTACCGGCAAATGTCCTGATCAGGGTCGTTCGTGGAGGTGAACCACACGTCCCTCCCAGTTTGTTTCGCGGCTTCGTAGAAGTGCCCTAGAATCAGCCCGTTTTTCATCAACGCCTCATCCGTCATGGAGTACGCGTCGCTGACGCCTGAGGATTTTGGAAATAGTAGTCAGTCTTTGTATGGGCGATGTATGGGTAAACAGTCTGATGACTTTCTTCGCTAACAGTCAGGAATTAAAAAAAAAAGTAAACTTACCGTCATTGTACGTGAACTGCGCGTCCGGCGCGGGGACGCCGAAATGCAAAACTGAACTGAACTCAATCCGCGTGATGTACGGTCTATTCTGCACGTACTCCGTCATCTCATCAATCAATTCTTGGATGTGCGGGATGTTCTTGAATGAGTCGTTTAAGTTATCGCCGGCTCTGATGTGCACGATCAGCGTGCGGTGATCGGGGACGTCACAGTCCTCGTTACCCACGGCTTCAATCATCCACCGGAAGTTGTCCTGGGCCTCTTCGAAGTGATCGGTGTAAAAGTTGATGTAACCGTCTGCCGTCTTTCCTTTCGCATCCAGCATGCGCTGCAAAAGCGTCCCCGCGAACTGCGCGTCGTGCACCACCGCTTCGGCGGCGATTTTATAAGTGGGCCCCAAGCACGTGACGGTGTCGTTGACTCTGTACTCGGAGTCAAACCGTAACACCCAGGCGCAGAACGCGCAGTTCAGAGCGTCGACCTGGCACCAAGGATTCACGTTCGCGGTGCTCCACTCCATCGCTTCGTACTCAGCGTCGTCGCTTTTGCACGGGTTGAACCTTAATGTGCCTATATGCGCCGGGTCCCAGGACTGGAGCTGCACGCTGGGTTGCGTGCCTAACGTCGCGACGGAGCGGTCCGCTATTATTTCTCCGCCCCACGCGTTTCCAAGCCCGGGAACATATCGTGTGCCCCCAAGCTTGAGCCACGCACTGGAGTAAATGTCCGCGAACACACCAGACTTCGCCGTGTTCGCCGCGGCGCCCGCGGAGAGAACAGCCAAGGCGCTCACAAGGATGCCTGCGAGGAAAAAGAGAAAATTTGGTCAGCAAAATTGAAAAAATTGACGGCAATCGCATTTTCGGCCTGCAGCACCTGAAAAGCACTCTTCTACTACAAAGTAGCGAAGGTGATGGTATCCCCGTGACGTGTGCCCTTGTGTCAGGCGGCTGAGGTTGAAGAGATGTGCCACGGAGCTGGTTTGGCTTTTACGAGGCGATGCGGGTGTTCGCTTCCAATGGTGGCGTGCGCAGTCGTTGTGATGGGATGGAATTGTCGCGTCTCAACGCACCTCCGTATCGTGTAAAAGCGCGTCCAGTGGTCGAAGTGCTGTCGATCGCTTCACGGTTCCTCATCGAGGAAGGCGTTAACAGTACCTGACGCTCGCCATCGCCGGACATGGCGTCTACGCTCGAAGTGTATTCCACACGCGTGGAGTGACCCGCGAAACGCGGATCAGCCAGATCGCCGCGTCGCGACGCGGCGAACACTGACAGCACGACCTTCGAAGGCACTCTGTGTTGAACGCCTTTCAGAAAAAACGTTCCGGCCAAGAAAATGAAAGTCGCCCGTCGGCGTGTTTCGCCACGTGGCTCGTCCAATTGCGTCCGCAACCGTGGTCACATACACCTCCTCGCGCGACCGTCGGTCTTTCGCGTGCACACGAGCGATCATGCGCGCGGTATCTTCTGCGCGCGCGCTGATGGCTCGCGCCGCCCGGCGAGGTACGTCGCGCCTCGCAAACTACCGCGTCTCCCCACCGCCTAATTGTTACCTGCTCGGGCGCCGGGCGCAATGGGCTCGGTGCTTCTGCGTGACTACGTGAGCCGTGGGACAACGACAACCACCCGGCTGTTGTGCTTACGCGAATACGCATGTAAACGTGACGACCGTATCAAGCATCTATATCAACCGCAGTGACCTGACCCATCCACCCCACACCTAACTCACCAGGCGCGAGATCCGATCTGACACTGGGCATCCCCGCGTTGATGAGTTCGGACATCATCGTTCACAGCCATTTTTTGACCGGCACCCCATTCAACACCACCCCCACCCGCTCCTACAACGCCTCTCTGCGCGATCTGGCGATCGCCCCCCGACCGGTGAACTTCGGCGTCAAGGTGGTTCCCGAGCGCGCCGCCGTGGTAGTGGAGCGCTTCGGCAAATTCCACACCACTTTGAATGCCGGAATACATTTACTAATCCCGCTAGTAGACCAAATCGCGTACGTGTGGCACTTAAAGGAAGAAGCCATCCCTGTTCCGAATCAGACTGCAGTCACAAAAGACAACGTCGCGATATCAATCGACGGAGTGCTTTACGTAAAGGTAGTGGACCCGCACAAAGCGAGTTATGGGGTTGAGAATCCAATCTACGCGGTGTCGCAATTAGCGCAAACCACGATGCGATCTGAGATCGGCAAGATAAGTTTGGACAAAACCTTCGAGGAGCGGGACCATTTGAACAGTAGGATCGTTCAAACCATCAACGAAGCCGCGAACGCGTGGGGGCTTGAGTGTTTGCGGTACGAAATCCGGGACATCCTGCCCCCACCCGGGATAAAACAAGCCATGGAGATGCAAGCCGAGGCGGAGCGGCGGAAGCGGGCGACGGTTTTGGAATCAGAAGCTGAGCGCGAAGCCGCTGTCAACCGAGCAGAGGGTGCTAAATCCGCCATCGTCTTAAACGCAGCCGGTGAAGCAGAAGCGGCTGTAGTGAAAGCCAGGGCGCACGCGGAGTCACTCGCGGTCGTGGGGGCTGAGCTCGGTACGCCCGACGGAAGAGAGGCTGCCAGGATTCGTGTGGCGGAACAATACCTTCGTGAATTCGGAAACATCGCCAAGGCTGGGAACACGGTGTTGCTCCCGGTGGATGCGGGGAACCCGGGGGCGATGGTGGCGCAGGCGATGGCGGCGATGGGGGCGGTCGGGGAAGGTGGGCGGTTCGGAAATGGGGGAGGGGTGTCCAACAAGGCACGAAACGCGAAGAGCGTGTCGGAGAGCGGAGCCGGCGACGCTTCGACGCTCGATGCCGCGAAACTGCGCGCCGCCGCGCGACGCGCGCTTTCCCAGGAAGCCGCGGAACAGGTTGTGGATACTGTTCAGTTTGAGCAGCACGGCCGTGTCTCCGACCGCGTGATGCTGAGCGGAGACGGAGGACAGCGAGCGAGGCTGAGCTCTGACTAGTCTGATTAATTCTACTTCGATTAATGTACACGAGTGACTCGTTTTCTTTTCTAAAATATTTCACGGCTCCGTCGGCGTCCCTTCCGTGACGTCGAAGAGAACCTGCGTCATGTACCGGTCCGTTCTTTCCACGCCCATTGACCGCTCCAAGGCTTTCCGCGTTTTGTCATTCTCCAGCTGCTTTTCACAGAAAAGAACGTGTTGCGAGAGACGGTCGCGCGTGGACCCACCGTATTTTTGGTTTTTTTCGTTTCCTTCAATCTCAATCGCATCCACAAATTGCACGTACTCCCGGAACAGCTCAAACGCGTACTCGCAAAACGCGGCGGCTTGCTTTTGCTTTTCGAAATCTTCCTTCGGGGGACCGATACAGACCATGTTCTGCTTCGACAGGATTTGGTCGCTCCACTCGGGGACGGGTCTTGGTTCGATGTCAGGTTGGTCTGTCATCATTTTCTTTTGTAATTCCGCAGACGCCACAACCATCTCCTCAGGCAAACTCAACCCCTTGTCCACCGGACACGTGTCCGCGATGCAAAGCGACACTCGGCCGTTGAAAGCCACTAAGTCCGCGGCGTATATCGGCGCTTGGACCGAGGCCCAGGGGTACACCACCACGTGCATCACTTCCAGCCCGCCCAAACCCCACGCCACCTCCAGATGCATCTTTCGGAATTTTGGATTTGTGAACACAAGGTTTTCGATCCGGACTTTTGTGTTTGGATCCCCGTCGGGCGCGAAGGCGTCGACGGATTTCAGATCTGAGTCAATCGGCGCATCTTGTACGTCGGGCAACGCTCTCCACGCCGTCTCCATCCGTCGCGCTAACTGTAGCACCACGCCATCGGGGGCGCCCTCCAAGTTCCAACTGCTTGGGCCGGGTAGTGAATCATCCACCGCGCTTCTCACGGCGAGACGTCCGGCGCGCGAGATAAATGCACCGCGACGCGCGGTGTTTTGGTGACGAACACAGTTCCGCGACAAACAAGGCGTCACGGGTGTGTGCACAAGCAGCGACGACATCAGGAGCACGTCTGGTCACACGCGCACGTAAGGTGTGATGAGCCATATCGACATTTGATAGATGACAAGTGGAGGAACTTCATGAGTACGATAAATTTCGATAAATTTCGATGAGGACTCAGAACCTCGCGTGGTATGTTGGAATGGTATGTTGGATATAACCTTTAATTTATTACATCTCGTAAACTGACCCTTACAGGTTCCCATTCGTCCTCCAGTTGACGTGCGGTTTCCTGGTCCCAATCCTGGCCGCCGTTGACGGCGGGTCCTGGTTCCCGTTGGAAAGCATCGGGTTGAGCTCTTCGTGAAAATCCTCGTCTGTGATTTCGTTCACAAGGTTGTCCACGTCCACTGTGTCCTCCGCGATGGAAAGCGACTTCATGGCCATCAGGGTTAGTTTTTTAATCTCAGTCTTGAAAGGTTCCTTGGAGTTCAGCGCTTCAAAACCCAGGTCGTGGTTCTGCGTGCGCTCGCCATCCGCCTCCGCGTTCGTTGACCAGCAATTGTGCCACGAACACCACACGCCGTATACTTCGTCGAAGACTTCGCGCGAGGACTCCTTCGGCTCGGGGAACCACCCCAGTTCCAATCCGCTGTCGAACACATCCTCCTTCTCTCTCCAGCTCGTCAACACCAACCTCTTCTCACACGCCGCCATCAGCGTGGCGTCGTACTCGTGCGACTTGACTATAATCACCTCCTCGGCTTCCTTGGAGGCTAAATGCTCCATGGATGCTTTCACATCCGTCATGCTGTCGTCCAGACCCTTCTTGTCTTTGCCGTCCAGCCCCGGTAGGCTGTAGATGTGGTCCTTGAACTCGTCGAAGGACGCGTCCTTGCCGTCGAAAAGGGGGCACTCCTTCCCGTCCGAACACACCGCGTGCAGGTGGTAGTTCCAATAGCCCGCGTACACGGGCGCGTCGGGCGGCGCCGCCGCCAGCTTTTCCTCAACGTTGCGAATCTTCATCAGCTTGTCGATGATGTGCTCGGCGATCATGCAGTGCGCGGTGGAGGCGGCTCGGGGGGAGCCGGCGCACACCACCATCAGCTTGCACTGCTGGGGAGGCTGGTACGTGAACACACCTTTGTCGTGCGCCGCTCTGGCCATGGACTCTGCGTCACACATCCCGTGCGCTTCCTCCGTGCCCAGCTTTTCCTCAGTATCGCCCGCAAACGCGTCGCCAGTTGATTTGGGCTGCGAAGCGTGTTTCGATGAGTGGTGGGTGTCATGCGTGGCTTTGCCCGCGGAGGGAACGAGCGAGCTGGAAACGGACGCCAGCGAGGAGTGCGCGCTCGCGGCGTAGCGCCATGACGGTCCTGTGAATCGATGAGTGGGTGGATGTCAGTAGACGTAGAAAAAAGCCGCACTACAGTCCGGGGGGAAGGCGGATCTTGTGATTTCTAACACCCTCGGGGACGCGCGTCGGGACGCGACGTTTCGGGCGCACGCCGATGAGCTGCATCCACTGGTTGCATTTTCGTCGCATTTGGTGTTGAAGTGAGAAATGCAATGTCTTCATTGTCGTCTACGTACCGTTCGCGAGCGCCAGGACGCCGCACACGGCGACCGCGCCGATGGCGAAAAGCCCAGGTCGCCTGTTGAACGCCTGAGACGCGGACTCATCGCGGCTCACGCGCGCTCGGATCTTCTCACCCGAGGTGGAATCCGCCAGCAAAGGCGAGTGTTCTCCAACGAGGACACTGTCGTCGGCACGCATCGTGGTGGAGCACGAGCGAGGCATGGTGAGGCAGGGCGCGGAGCGGGCGCGTGCTGTTCTGAAGCACCACTGACTATCGAGTACTTCATCATTATATGCAGAATGCAGTGCTGCCAACACTACAAAACACCTCTAGCTGTGCTGGCAGCGCTATTGAGAAAAAAAGTCAAAAAAGAGAGGGAAACGTAAAATAAACGACTGTTGCTACATGCTATCGCTACGTCTACCCCCCCCGGTCAGTCGAACCTGACTTTCAAATGTCGCCCTCTAGTGGCGAGCATCACCGCGCCCACGAACAACACGCACGCGATACCTGTTAACGCTGAGGTGAACCCCATTCGTTCCACTGCAATCGCGGCGAGTCCCATGCCAATCGTGCCGCCGCCTAATTTCGCCGCCACTTGGCTCAGCCCAAATGCAGCGCCGAACCGCGAGCCGTGCCGGGGTTTACTCGCCGCCTGCATGAGTAAAACAGGCATCGCGCAGTGCACCGAGGTGACGCCAAGACCGAGTAAAAATGCAGTACAGAGAATTCCGTGCTTTTCATTTTTAAACGACGTTTCTGAAACATTTTCGCCGTCCTCCCAATGCACGCCGAACACATCCGCGTCAACATTGAACCTAAAGCCCTCTCCTATCGCAGCTAACAAACCCACAGCTGTCCCTGCTGACACGAGCCCGAAACTCACGAGCCAGAACCCCGGTACGATGCGCAACACTTGTTCCGCGAACACAGAGACGATACCCCTCGGAATATTGTAAACAGACAGGTACATCGCGTTTTGCGCGTTTGAGAACGACGCGACGCCCGCTAGGAACATCATCAGCGGTCCTTCCAAAAAAAACTCCGCGGTGCCGACGCACATCGACAGGAACAACAGCAACGACGTCGTAGGGTCGGAGAATAACTCGTACCAGGCGGTGAGTAAACCAGGAGGTTTCTTGTGTACCGTCGAGGAGTTGTTATCGTCAGTATCGTCGTTGGTATCGTCGGTATCCTTCGTCCTGTTGTCCTTAGCGTCGTCGCCCTCCCCCTCCTCCTCCGGTTCTCTGTTCTCGGCGCCGTTCACGGGAAGTTTCCTGTTCACAATCGCAGGTACAACAACAAACACCACCACCACCACCCACACCACGACCCAAAACAAAGTACACCAATCAAACACCCGTTTTGTGCCGTACGTGTCTGCGATTTGCGACATCGCGACGGGCGCTACCATGCCAAAAATACACCCCGCCGCGATGCGACTACCAAACGCCGCCGGCGTTCCACTTGCGCCCGGGATGAACGCGGTGGCTACGCCGGTTTCCTGGCCGAGCTCGTTAAAGCTCTTGTACACGCCGCCTATGATGCGGACGAGGAGTAACGCAGGGGTCACGGCCGTTACGCCCACCACGGCGTACCCGTGCACCACCACTGGCGCGACGGTCGCGGCGATAAAAAGCACCGCTGGGAACCCAAATCGGTTCGCATCCGCGACTTTTGACGCCAACGGAAACGCAATCAGCGACCCCAAAACAAACACCAGCTGCACGCTCACGACTTGCGTCGGCGAGTGAGCGCAGTTTTCGTTTTTAACGTAAACCCCGTCGTTGTGGCAAACATCGAGCCACGGAACGGACGGGTCCATGCTCTTTGGCGGTTCGTCATTTCCATTTTCCTCGCCTCGGAACAAACCCGCTGCGAGGGTTGATACCACTGCTGCTACGACGAACGCCCGTGCGGCTTCCATGCACCAAACGCTGAAAAGTACACCCTCCCTGCTGCCGACGAGGGACCCAGTGGTTGTGGCGTGTCGCGCGCCTGCCCACGGGGCGACACTCCACGGTGGCCAGCCAACTATTTTCTCGGAAACGTTTTCACTCTTGTTCTCCTCCTCCTCCTCCCCATCGCGGTCCTCCTTCTCGACCGCACCGTATCGCGCCCCCGACAAGGTGGCGGGCATCGTGCCGCGCGTCGCCCCGCCTCGCCGGTGAAGACGCAGACGGGATCGGCGCGCGAAGCGTGTGACGAAGCTCGAGCCACGACTGGGGTATTGCGGAGTTGACACATCAGAAGCAAAAATCGAAAAATGAAACCTCTCTTCCATTGGGTCAATCGACGAGTAAATAGACAAAGAGATCTAGTTTTGGGGTGTTGGAAGAGCCAAGAATCGACCGTGTCCGCCCATGCCCGGCACTTGCGCTGCGCTCCCGCCGCTCTCGTCCCCATCCACGGGATGTCTCCGAAACAGGGCGGCGGGGCGACGTCCGGCATCGCCCCTGAGGCGCAGCGTTTGCTGAAAAGTAAGCAAGCGGTGACGCGGACGAGCGATGAAGAGGTGAAGAGGATCGACGCCGAGTGCTTTCATTGGACGCCGTACTACGTCGCGTTCGTGTGCAGTGGGCTCATGGTACGTCGGATTCGCGGTTCGATCGCACCGTAGTGTTGTCGCGCACCACTTTCAACCGGAATCGCAACGATGAGCACACCACCACACCTCGCACATCCCACCACCCTTGCTGACCTTCCCTTTCCATCCATCATCAAACGCAGCTCGTCGGCGTGTACGCGTTCACGTTCCCTTCGGGCGACCCCGTGGTGGCTACGCCCGCGGCGTCCGTCCTCCCTGGGTACGTGGAAGGCCTTGCGATCGCGACGGTGCACGACGTGCGCGAGGCGCAGGACGTGTGCGGGAGCACCCCTTATGGTGACGTGGGCAAGTGCGACCAAGTGGTGGGGTGCGAGTACTGGAACGGACGGTGCGGGTTGCAGTGCGCGCGGTTGGCGACGGGCGCTGCTTGTCACGAAGCCACAGGGTGCGCGTGGGACGAGACGCTGCTGCACTGCGGGTGGATACACCCCACGTGTGAAGCAGTGACACAAAGCACGCACTGCGCCGCGACGAAGTTCTGCACGTGGGATAGCGATACCGGGACGTGCGCACGAGCGGCGTACGAATGCGAGGACTTGATTGATGAACAGCACTGCGAGAAAAGCGCGAGTCCTGAATGCGCATGGAGAGACGATAGCGAGGACGGGGACGAGGACGATGAGACTGATACCGGCAGCAACTCTACCAGCGGCTCGTGCGCTGACTTGCGGCAGTGCGAGACAATCACGTTACCCTCTGAGTGTTCGACGCACCGGGGTTGTGCATTTTCGCAGCAAAGAGGGGCGTGTGTGTCGCTGAACCAAGTCGCGGTGGACAAAGCGATGTGCGTCACGAGTTCGCAATGTGCCGTCGCCGATACGTTTTGCAACCTGGATTTCGGGAGCAAGGGGTACTGCCAGAACTGCTTGCCGCTAGTAGAACGGGGGAAAGAGGTGTGCGTCGACGACATCGTTGTAGCGGCGCCCGCGGCGCAGGAGTGCAAAGACGCGTGCTTCGCGCCGGACGTGGGGGGGGTGAATGCGTTCACGGGAGGGTGATGTAAATACAGTTATTAATCATTGAGTAGTCGTCACGCAAGTCATTAGCACGGTTTCATGTAAGAAAACACATAGCAAGTATTACGAAAATAGCAAGTATTACACACGTCGTTTTCAAATACTTAGTATCATATCACAACGTGTCGTGCGGGTCTTCGGGTCATATATTTGACGTATTTTTGACGTTATATTCACCGGAGCGCTCAACGCGACGGTCCTCGCCTCGTCGGTCGCCTCTTAATTTTCGCGCGTTTTTTATTGTCCGTGCTTGTACTCGCACTCCCCGTCCGCGCTGTACCCGATATCGCACAGCATCTGGAACACTTCGTCGTCCAGGGGTTTAGGTTCCCACCCAAGGGGTTCGTTTTTGAAGTACTCCGCGATGCCCATATCGCGGTCGCCGTTTATCTCGCTGCCTGCGGATGACGTGTCTTCCAGCGCCGAGCCCCAGGGGTTCAGTTCCCCTAACTCAGGAATGAACGCTTGCAAGTTCTGAATCGTCACGTCCATGTTCCACGCCAGGTCCTCGTACTTCACCTGGTGCACGTTGATTTCGGGGTCTGCCAAAGCAGCGGCGCCGAACTGCATGAGTTCCAGCCACAACCCTTGGTTCAACGGGTGCGTCGTGGAGGTCCACGAGTACGGGTGGCGGGTCAGCAGCACGAACTTCACAGGCACACCAAGCTTGTCCGCCGCGCCCTTGATGGTTTTGTAGTGCGCCATCAGGTTCGGGGTTTTGTCCATCAAAATGGGTTTCGACATGTCCCACCACATGTGCGCGAAGCTATTGAACGCGTACGCGTACCCGTCTGCATCCACGGGGTAGTACTCGTTCCACTCGTCGACGCCGGGTTCGATGGGAAAGTCCATGTATTTCAAGAGCCAGGTATCTTCGCACTGCCAGGAGCCGCTGTTGCACAGGTCCGTGGTACCAGCCCCGGTGCCGATCAGCCCTTCCAACGCGCTCGTCCCTGAGAAAGGCTGGCCCATCACGATCAGCAGCGTCTTGCCGCTGAAGTCAACATCGGGCAGGGGGGTGGGGTACTTAACGATGTTCTTGGGGTCGGTGTACGCCGCGTCCCCGCCAAGCTCGCTCTGCCCCAAGTCGTTGTTGTCCCCGATATCGCCCTCGGGCTGGCCGAGGTACCAGTTCCCCAGGGTGGGTAACGAGGCGCCCCTGGACACCGCAGTTGCGGCGCCCACGCACAGCATCGCCGCGCCCGCGACCACGGCCACCGCGCGGACGCCGCGCGAGGTAGTTGCATCATCCCCAGACCCAACACCCGCGAAAAAACCGTTCGACCCCGCGCGCTTGCGCAACAGGGGCGTCGCCTCAGCGCGAGCCGCATCGCTGGCGACCGCCGACATCGCACACGAGTAGAAAAACGCCGATGACCACTAGTAGCGAGTAAAGAGACGCGGAGGTCCTCTGCTCCGGTCGCGGCGCGTCCGAGTGTGGGTGTTGCCCTGATCTCTCCGACGACTAAAAATAGACGCTAGTTACTGACAAAAAAATTGCCAAACGGAACTAGTAATCGTCTACAGACCGTCAATTATTCGTCACGTGAGGGGACATCCCAGATCACGCAGGTCAGATGGTGACAGTGTGTCAGTGACTGGTCACGCGCCCCATTCTACTAGACCCACAAACCTGCAGCTGTAGCCTAAACTTGGACGAATCTGCCGACTGCCAAACGAAAACTCGAAAAGAAATTTACCTCGCGACCCATTGAGTGCTCGCCTCACCTGGTCGGACGTGCATTCACATCGTTTGTCATGAGTGGCAAGCGCGCTGCATCCGAAACGCTGGCGGAGGAGCCTGACTCGAAGGCTGCGAGGCTGGCAGAGGATGCGGGTAAGGAAAAGCCGGTGGATGGAACCGATGAGGCGGCCGATCAGGAGGAGCCCACGCGCAGGTCATCGCGCGCGCGCAAGGGCGGCGCCAAGGGCAAGGCTGAGCCTGCTGGCAAGGCTGCGAAGGGCGGTGTGAAGGGCGTGGAGCTCGTTATGGTAACTTACAAAGAGGGCGCCGGTCTGGGGGAACACTTGAAACAAGGTGGGGACGTGGTGGAGGTCAAAATCGCCGCGGAAAGCACCGTGAGCGGGAACCCGCAGGTACGTGGTCTATGATCGAACACAAACGAATAGGAGGCCCGTTTCCCGAGTCTATCATATCCCCTAAGTGCCATTAGAGCTCAGTAGAGCTTGGGCTGAAACCCTAAACCTGGAACCGATAGCGCCCCACCCCATTCAGCGACGCTCGAGCTTCCTCCCTAAATCCACCGATCGCTCGCTCTGTGACGTTTTCGGTGACTAAATGCTCTGTGCTCGAACGTTTTGGCGCCTTCAAACTTTTCGCTGACATCAATTTCCACGCAACATCATCAATCACAGGTCCGCGCGCGCCAGCTGTGGGGCACCGACATCTACACCTGCGACTCGGATTTGGTCGCGGTGCTGATGCACCACGGGTACTACTTGCCGTCCGCGAGTGTTCCGCCGAGCCTGGTTGAGTTGAGAGCGGTGGTCAAAGCGGTGCCCTCCATCGATTCGTACGTATCGGTATCTCGTAACGGCGTCCGGTCGCGGTCGTGGGGCGCCGTGCGCGAGGGCGTTTCCTTCACAGTGGAGTCCTGCAAAGCAGTGCTGAACCCGGGGAAGGGTGTTAAAGCGGGCGCGTTAGCATCTGGCGCCAAGAGCGGCAGCAAACCGACTGTTGGTGAAAAGGATGCGAAGGCGTTAGCAGCGCCCGGTACGCCGTCCGTGGCTACACCAACCGCAGAGCCCTTCAAAGACACCACCGTCGAGGCGGTGCTCCACCCGAGCACCACGAAGTTTACGAACCAGATGCCCACGTTCTTCCCTAATACCGTGGAGTCTGTTGTAAATACTCGCCATTCCGCCGCGAACAGCGAACGGCGAGGCAAGCTGATTCAGGAGGTCACCGTGCAGTACAACCTGGTGAACGAACCTTGGCTGAAGTACAGCGCCGCCGCGGTGGCGGACACGGGGTTCAAAAAGAGCACGTGGACGGCGGCGAGGTTACGACGGGAAAGCCTGTTCCTGGAGTCGCACCATGCGCGGTACGAATTATCCTTCGACGGCGACGCTGAAGCGGTGGACGACCAGGGTAACAGGTTGAAAACAGAAGACTTTTACCGGTTTGGCAAGTGCGTTGCGCCGAAAACGCTGACGGAAACCATGGCCGCGGGCGTGCCGTTACCCGCCAACGAGTTGGTGGATTTGAAAAAGAAAATCAACTGGCACGACGTCAAGTTCGGCGCCAACTCGTTTGTCGTGGAGGGCGAGGAAATCAAGGTCGTCAGGCTGCAGTTCATGGCAAGGACGTAGAGGTGAGGGGAGGGATTGAATGAGATTGAAATTCAAAGTACACTTGGTTGATTCATTCATTTGCAAATTTCTCAATTACCTCACTACCTTGAACTTCCTGGTGACATCCCCCCGCTGACTGTCGTCCCCGGCGGCGGCCTTTCGAACGCCCCCCCCCCTAACGTATCCACCATGGGGTCCATCTCCCCCGATTCATCTATATAAAACTCAGATTCAGACGCGGGCCATTCTTTGTTTACGTTTTCGCCGCCGATGACCAGTGTTTTGATTCCGAAATATTCGCGCGAAAATTGAATAAACGCGTTGATCAGGATATCGATACACAGCTCGTCCGCAGACCCTAAATCGAAATGCGCACGCGCCCACTTGCCCTTGTATTCAGGCCCTCCCATTGAGTGGAACACGCACTGGGGCACGTCACTCTCGCCGTTCGCCAACTCCATGTCGTATTGCATGTTGCTCACTTCGAAAAAATTCTGTTGCACTTGCTGGTTCTCCGAGTTGAATCCGCCTAGTTTGCCCAACACGAACCAGGCCTTAAAAACCTCGTCGATTAGCGGTTCCTCCTGCACGGCAATCTTATTGTGACTCTCTACCCATATCCACAGGTTGTGGCTCGTGAACTCGTTGAACTTGACGAGCATGGGGACTGTTGAGCCTTCCCTTTCTTTGTATATAGTTTCTTTTCGCTTTTCGAATCGGTCTCGGATGCGATTTTCAATCTCGTTGGGGTCTTTGCCCGCGCCGTCCAGCAGCTTCGCGATATCAGGGTCCCACTCCGCGGACTCCTCCAGGATCTCCATCCACTTTGGGGGTTTGTCGGTAGGATTGGCATCGCCGTCAGGGGCTTTCTCGACGTTAATCACACCATCGGCGTCGTCTTTGGAAGCACTTGGTGTGAATTGATTTGCGCGGCGGCGGTGATTGCACAGTCGGCGGGCGGTGGGCTGGACAGTGGCCTTTAACCCGGGGTTTGAGGGTTTGGAATTTGACCGAGTGCACCGCGTCACATGCGGTGTGTGCGCCCGCGTGGCACGCATCGACGCGTACATGGTGTACGCGAGTGTGGGGCGTTGTGTTCGAATTCGGCGGGCTCTCAAAAAGTGTAGCACTTCTGCTGTGTTTGAAGGGGTTCAACATCTCAATTCGTAATCTGGTAATTTCATATGGGCTTTTCCGGTGAGGGGTTCCAGTCCGAGGAGTGAATTTAATTTTCCTCGGACAGGTGTCGGATTTGCCGAAACGCGCCTCTCCCCAGATCACGCGCGCAACTCCCCCGAGGCGTCCTGTGCGATCTTTAACCGCTCTTCACTACTACATACCTCTCTACTACCTTAATCCTCTCCCCCCCTCACTTTTGACTTTGTCGAATCGTTTGCTAGCAAACCAGTGCGTCGAACAGAATGGACGGAAGCATGCTCCGACGCGGTGACGAGAACCGGGCGGTGACCCCCGGAAAGGCGATGCGCGCGGTACGTCCCCTTCAACGTTTAATGTTCGATGTTTTCGTGGTCAATGCGTGTACATTGAACACGTATCACCCCTCAGTTGGCACGTCAGGATGTCGCACCTACCCACACATGACATACCCGGTCAACGTGATTGACGGGAAATCCCACGATTGACGCGTCGCGGAACTTTGCGCGATTCCTCCAACGCTGACCCCCCCCAAACAGGTTGACCGTTTCATCCCCAGCCGCAGCGCGCTTGACCTTGACATTGCGCACTATAACATGGTCAAGGAGAACGCTTCGAACTCGAATTTGGACCTCGCCAGCGAAGTGGCGTCGCCCTCAAAGGTGCGAGCGGTTGCGATCGGAAGTCCCCCTCTGCGATTTTTGGAATGTAGTAATTCGCGCCGTCAATGGAATGACGCAAAGAATACTCGCGATATGCTGCACTGCACATACAGTCACATGCAACACATGACGTGTCCAATAACTCAGCAATCAACTCAACAAATACCTTTCAATCCACCCCCCACAGGAGGAGTACAAGAAGCAGTTGGCTTCTGCGTTTTTGAGCGGCGAAAACGCGGGCGCGGCGGCGAACAAGATTTTGGCGTTCAAGTCAAAGGCGCCCGCGCCCCCGGCTGGGCTGGAGAACGCCAGCAGAGGCGTGTACACTGCGAACGACACCGGCGCGGTGAAGACGAAGAAGACGTTCAGGCACGTCCCTTCCGCGCCTGAAAGGATTTTGGATGCCCCCGAGCTGATCGACGATTACTACCTGAATTTGATCGACTGGGGCTCCTCCAACCAAGTCGCGGTGGCATTAGGAGGCGTGGTGTACCTGTGGAACGCCGAGAGCGGCGACATCACGCAGCTGATGCAAACCTCCCCCGAGAACGAGGATGACTACGTCACCTCGGTGCAGTGGGGGCAGGACGGGAAGCACATCGCCGTGGGGACGAACGCGGCGGAGGTTCAGATTTGGGACGTCTCGCGTTTGAAGCAGGTGAGGACGTTGCGCGGCCACGCCGCGCGCGTTGGCGCGCTTGCGTGGAACGGAACGTCTTTAGCGACCGGCTCACGGGACAACAACATCATGATGCACGACGTGCGCATCCGCGAGCACTGTACTGCGACGTTGACTAGTCACTCACAAGAAGTGTGCGGTTTGAAGTGGTCCCCCAGCGGAACGCAGCTGGCGTCCGGCGGCAATGACAACTTGCTTCACATCTGGGACCACAACTCTATTGGCAACGGCACACATTTGCACCGGCTTGACGCGCACCAAGCCGCGGTCAAGGCGCTGGCGTGGTGCCCATTCCAGTCGAACTTATTAGCGTCAGGCGGAGGGACCGCGGACAGGTGCATCAAGTTCTGGAACACCACCACCGGTGCTATGCTCAACTCGATCGACACGCATTCGCAAGTCTGCGCGCTGCAGTGGAACACGCACGAGCGCGAAATCCTGTCGTCGCACGGGTACTCACAGAACCAGCTTTGCCTTTGGAAGTACCCCACCATGCAGAAAATGGCGGAGTTCACCGGGCACAGC
>MDSY01097132.1_pt1 | contig 26725 bp, 25 predicted proteins | sample 811131 | NCBI WGS metagenome assembly MDSY01 (sample SAMN05326643, study PRJNA326480) | marine metagenome | isolation source: seawater | place: Atlantic Ocean: South West | collected 2010
CAGAAATTCCCAATCGTTGATCAAGTGGAGTTCCGGCGTGTCTTGGGTCAAAATGAAATTATCAGCTCCTGGAGTTGGCCAAAGTCTAGCACTGTGAGCGCAGTTTTTGATACGTTATCAGAGCGCAAAAGTAGATTGCAGTCTCAAATAAATGCGTCACAGATAAATGCGGAGCGATCAGGCCTAGCTCTAGAAACTTTTGCCAAACTAGAGCGCGAAGCTAAAATTGCCGAAGCGACATACACTGTGCTAATTGAACAGGTTAAAGCTCAAAGTATGGTAGCCGGCTTCCGGCCAGATAGTACTGAAATTTATGAATATGCCTCAGCTTCAATGAGACCATCTGCCCCAAAACTCAGTCTGATTTTGGCTTTAGGAGCTATTTTAGGGCTGTTTGTTGGGGCTGTACTCTCCTATGTTTTGGCGTTTTGCCGCGATGTATACTATTCAAAAAACTCCCTAAAAATTGGAGTGCGGGCACGACTTACGGCTAGTGTCAAAACTCTACTGCCCTTTCGTAATAATATTTTAGTCGACGTAAATACAATCCTTATGAAAAAATCACGTCCCATTCTGAGAGACCTGGCAGTAGAGATTCATAAAAGTGCTGCATTGCAAGTTGTGATGACATCTTCACGTGCTAAGATCACAGGCATTGATGTAGCACGCGCGCTGGCGAGCTATATGCAGTCTGAATCTATGAAGGTTGCGGTGATTGATTTTTCATCAAGGGCTAAAAAGCTAGATATTGATTGCGAGATGCTTTCTGGCGGATCGTTTGTTGTTACTGAGAGTGCAGGTCAAGTATCGGTCTTAAGACCAGACGGAGATTTGGCAGCAATAGAGTTGCTAGGTCATAGAGATTTTTGGGAAAAAATCCAGTCGCTTAACCCAACTTTTGACCTGGTATTTTTGTGCGCAGATAATAGCGATGCAATTAGCCTCTTAAGTGCTTTAGAGGGCCAAAAAGCGTACCATATCACGATTGCAAGAACCAAGAACACTAAGTCTGCCACACTAATGCAGATGCGCACACTTCTTCCAATTCAAGGACTACTTCATGATTAGATTTAAACTCATATCATTTGGCATTTCTTCAGCCCTAATATTGCTTAGCTGCAGCGAAATTCTTGAGCCAGTTTCTCTTTTTGCTAGCAAGCAAGGCGTTGAAATTAAGAGCCTTCAGGAAGACTTTGAGATAAACATTCAAAGTCTAACATTTGAAAGCGCACAAAACGCTAACAATTCTCCATACCCAAGGTGGCTCAAGCAGAATGGGATTGGATCTAAGGCGAAAGTGCTTGATGAAAATGAATTAGTTACTTCAAATTTGCCAACTTCATCAGAAAGTATGGATTACCTTCTAGGGATAGGCGACCAACTGCGATATACACAGCTAAATGAGTTTTTAACACCAAAAACGAAATTGCCAACTCAAGCAATAGAGAGCGACTACCTTCTAGGGATAGGCGACAAGTTAACTTTAATCCAACTAAGCGAGCCTGCAAGTGGTTTAAACACTATAATTTCTAAAATTCCTACAGTTGGGAATGCTGAAAATAAAGTAAACGCTTTGAAAAACCAGCCTAACGAAAGTATTCTAAAGATTTCAGGGCTCGTTGGCACCGACGGTAATATTTTATTACTAGGCCTCGGCAGCATTAAAGCCCAAAACCGGTCTCTCAATGATATACAAACCGAAGTACGCAACATTTTGATTAGAAATGGTCTTGCTCCCAGTTTTCAACTCGAAATAACGGGATTTAATAGTAAAAAAGCTTTTGTATCGTTTCCAAATCCAGAGAATACCTTTGGTAGAAATTTGGTTCCAATAACCGATTTACCCATTACATTAAGTGAATTAATTATAAATTATGGAGTTCAGCCTTCGTCGCAACGCTCGACGATTGTAACACTAACAAGAAATAGTATGCAGTACCACATGCCGTTAAGCAAATTGTTTGACAATTCATCTCCACCCATTGTCATTCAAGACAAAGACCAAATTGAAATACAAGAGACCATTGAAGATACTCCATTTAGTGAGCTGGTTGTAGGTTCTAGGGGGCATATTTTAATACCCAGCCTTGGTAGATTTAAAGCTGAAAATCGGTCACTCTCTGACGTACAAGATGATATTTCTCGTGCCCTATTAAAACAGGGGCTTGTCCCGATCTTTCAGCTTGTAGTAACTCATTTTAATAGCAGAAAGTTTTTCCTAATTTCAGAAGATGGCAGTAAAGACATAGCTCTGCGAAGTTCTAAATTAAGTATTAGGGATGCAATCCTAAGTAATAGATTAAATGACAATAATTCTAAAGGATTGACTTTAGTTGAGCTAAGTAGAAAAGGCTCTTTATACAAGATAACTTTACAAGAATTATTAAGCGAGGCTACACCAAAAGTATTTATAGAAGATGGTGACATCTTGGAGCTGAAGAATTTAGAATATAAAATGGGTAAAGTATTTGCACTAGGTGGAGCTGGTAAGGCTCAAATGTTACCCATTGATCCTTCAATAAGGGAAACACTGGCTGATGTCCTTTTTACACCGAAAGGTGCATTAAATAATCTCCTGGCAAAACGTTCAGAAGTCTACCTTCTTCGAGGAAAAAATCCATCAACCGCATATCATCTTGACGCTCAGAACGTTTCAAGAATTTTAGTAGCAGCCAAGACAGAGCTTAGGCCAAATGATATTGTGTATGTAGCTGACCGACCAATAATCTCTTTCTCCAGAACATTATCTGAAATGCTTCCACTTAGGATTCTACTACGTGACATTCAGGATAATAACATACCTTAACTTTGGCTTATCAGAGATCCATAATTACTGATTTACAAAACCAAGTCGTTACACAAATTTTGAAACGGCTAATGAAGTCAGGCCCACTCATATTAAAAGTATTTATTAGACACAAATGGCCTAATCAACATTAGAAACGAACTATTCATAATATCAAGTATTTATCAACCTAATCCTTTGATCTAATTTCATCTATCATGTTCGCCTATTAGGCAGAGCACATTTTTGTGCGGATTCTAAGCATTTATTATTCAACAGAATTACTTTTAAGCAATAATAAATTAACTTATAGCTCTATTCATCAATTAAACGATGTTCAGTAACAATAACAGCATCAAGAAATTCTTAGGGTAGGGGTAAATTAAAAAGAATAATAGTTATCAAAATTTCAAATTAAACAGGTTTACTATTTCTATCAACTGCATGTTTTACTAATCAATGGTGGTTAGGTTTAATTTTTATTTTCCTAATCCACTTATTATAATAACAACTGTACTAACTATAATCTTAAAATCAATAAGATATCCTACATTGTTAATATAATAATTATCAACACATGTTTTATTTGAAGCTGCCTCTAAACTGTCTGCATATCCTAACCTAACTTGTGACAAACCTGTAATTCCGGGTCGGACAGTATGCCTTTCACGATATCCTTCAATATTATTCAAATATTCTAAAGCATGTACATAATAATCTGGCCTTGGTCCAATCAAGCTCATCTCACCTTTTAAAACATTAAGAATTTGGGGTAATTCATCAATACGCATTTTACGTAATATTCCACCTAAAGGTGTGATTCTATTTATTTCAATTGGATCATCATATCTTCTGGTGATTTCTTTGATTGGTGACATAGAACGGAATTTAATTGCCAAAAAAACTTTACAGTCTTTTCCCATACGTTCCTGAATAAAAAATAATTTACCTGGATTAAATGAGCGATTTAATAAAAGTATAATTATTCCTGTTATAAAAAGCAACGGAAGTAATATTAGACTAATAAGAATATCAAAAATACGTTTATTGATCCAAAATAACTTATTTGCACATATTTGGTGAATAATAATCATATTTATATTTTATCTTATTTTATACAACAAATACAATATCAAATTGAAACATCTTTCTTTGTAAATAGATATTACATAAAATTTTTAAACAAAGTTATAATTTAACGAAACATATTTAATCGCGTCAACATAACCTTTAACACTGCCACAATCAAAACGCCTTCCACTTAACAACACTGTCTCAACCCTATCATTTAATGCCTGTGTATTAATAGAGTCCGTAAGCTGAATTTCGTCGCCAACACCAATTGATTGATTTCTCAATATATCAAAAATATCAGGAGTAAGTACATATCGACCAATACTAGCTAAATTTGAAGGTGCATTTTCAAAATTTGGTTTTTCTAATAGTCCAGCAACGAAAGATGCTTCATTTTTTGGCACAATAACTCCATATTTTGATATTTCCGGTCCATTTACTTCCATTATACTAAGCTGTGATTTTCCAGATTTTTCATAACCACAAATAAGATCTGAAATTACTCCCTTACCATTATATATTAAGAAATCATCAGCTAATAGCAATGCAAATGGCTCATTACCTATTACACGCTCTGCGCAAAGTACTGCATGGCCAAGCCCCAATTGCTCTGACTGCCTAACAAAAATGCACTCTACTCCTTTAGGTAAAATATTTTTAATAGTATCTGCCATTTTATGTTTACCCTTTGAACGCAGCGCCGCCTCAAGCTCGTGATTATTATCAAAATGGTCTTCGATTGCTCGCTTATTGCGACCAGTAATAAAAATTAATGTATCTAAACCTGCATTAATAGCTTCTTCAGCTGCATATTGTATAAGCGGCTTATCAATAATAGGCAGGAGTTCTTTAGGCATAGCCTTTGTGGCCGGCAAAAACCTTGTACCCAATCCTGCTACTGGGAAAACTGCTTTTCTTACTTTTTTCATTTAAATTTCCATTTACAGATAAAAATATTATTTTGATTCTTAACTTATGCATCATGCTCTAACTAAAATATAGGTTTGTTAAAATACAATAATCAAATAGATTTAAATTGACACTAAATATTTATTATACATACCTTATTATACCAAATTTCCTTCGTATTTTACCTATTGAAAATAAATCTATGAAAATATTACATGTTTATAAAACTTACTTCCCTCAAACATATGGAGGCGTTGAGCAAGTAATTCATTCAATATGTAATTATCAAAAAGAAAAAAATATAATATCTGATATTTTAATTTGTAGTAATAAGAATGATACTTATACTTTTGATGGCATTGATGTCATCTCGATGAAGGTACATTTTGTAATTAGCAATAATTCACTTTCATTAGAAATGATAAATAAATTTTTAGATATCCAAAAAAAATATGATATTATCCATTTTCATTATCCATATATGATGAATGAATTTTTATACTATCTTCAAAAAATAAATAAACCGTATATTATTACATACCACTCAGATGTCTGCCGATCAAAATTAATATCTACACTTTATAAATTTTTTTCTTATCAATTCTTAAAAAATGCCAAAAAGGTCATCTTTACCTCTCCAAATTATGTCGATCTATCTTATACAAAAACCTTCAATATAAATCGTACAGTTATTCCACTTACAATAAATTCACATCAAACGGAATTAAAATACGAGTACATAAGTAACAGAATTAAAAAACTGGAGAATGGCTATATTTTATTTTTGGGGGCTCTAAGAAGATATAAAGGCCTAAAAACTTTAATTGAAGCGGCAAAATTATCAAACAAAAATTTTATTGTAGCCGGTAGCGGTGAGGAAGAAGAAAAGCTTATAAAATTAAAGAAAAAACTAAATCTTAAAAATGTTATTTTTCTAGGCCAAATTAATAATTTTGAAAAACACTTTTTATTGAATAATTGCAAAGCATTAGTGTTGCCGTCTGATCAGATAAGTGAAGCATTTGGCGTTGTATTATTGGAAGCATTTATACATGGAAAATGTGTAATTACTTCTGATCTAAAAACTGGAATGGCATATGTAAATCAACATAATATTACTGGTAGAGTCTTTAAAAAAGGCAATCCAACGGATCTAATGGTTCAAATAGACTTTCTTTATAACAACCCCCTAATATATGAAATATATTGTTCTAATGCTAAAAAAATAGTTAATAGTAAGTTTTCAAATTTGCAGTTAGAAAAATATCACACCGTTTACTCAGAAATAATTTTGAATACAAGTTTTGATAGTTTTAAATAAAAAGATTGTCTAAACCATGCATATATGAAGCTTTATTTACACCAAGAGATCTTAAAATTGAAGGAGCGAAATCTAAAACGCTAACATCAGTCCATTCTTCTGATAAATTATTTTTCCTTTTTACATAAGGTTCATAATTCATAAGAATGCCTTGTGGAATATGGTATGCATAGGAGTTTGAAGCATCCTGCAGGTCGATATTGGATAAGCCTAAATCTGTCGGATCAATTTTATTTGAAAATTCAAATATATTTAATTCTTTTACATTTGTTAAGTTTAAATCAAATCTGATATCACCTGTTGAAGTTTCAAAAAGATCAATTTTTTTATCATTAATGTAAATATCGTTTAGCCTAGCTAGCTTTGGCATAAAACTTTTTATTTTTGGTTTAATAACAACTTGTGGAGACATGCTCATCCGTGGCTCCCAATCTGTATCTGATATATTAAGGAAGTTTAATAATTTTTTTATATCAGTTATTAACACTTGTTTATATGTTGGTTCTACTTCTTCAACTGCACCCTGGCCCATGCTTGAGGCCACAATTAATCTATGGTTATTTTGATCACAAAAATCAATTAATTTATTTAACTGGAAATTTGCTACATTAATACTGTGAGGAATTTCCCTACTCCATCTTTGACACCAGTCCAATTCAAATTTTCCTTCTTCATAATCTTTTGGAAAAACTGTCGGCCAATATCGATGCAAACTAGACGCAACGTGATTTGTAAAAAAGAAACTAATATCTGGTAAGTTTTTTTTAAGTTGCTCAAAATATAAATCAAATGCAATTTCTGCTTGAGAGGTACGGCGCCTTACAACTCGATCTGCATTTAATTGTTCTTGTGCTACCTGAAATCCTATTTTTTTAAAAGTTTTAAAAGAAAGTCCTAATTTTTTTGCACGTATTAAAAATCTGGTTGCATCTTTAACAACCAAACCTTTTGAAACATTCCTTCCATTTATTCTAACCATTGAGAGGTTAAATGCTTGGAAAGCATTTATTTCAGAAGGGTAACATTCATTACCTGCAGCAAAGGTATCTGGTAAATAAAATTCGTAATTATCTAAAGTTTTTGGCAATGGATAACTTTGCAATGAACCGAATACTCCAACTTTTCGTCCTGATTGCGCAAGCATTTCCCAAACTGAAGGAAAATCTTTATTAACATATGTTAAATCTTGACCAAGATCTGATATAGTATGATCTATGTTTGAAACACCTCTATGCATTGTTGGCCATGTAACCCATGGGGACAAATGGCCAACGTCTGCCGTATGAGTTAAGTATAACTTGGAATTCTTTCGCAATTTGGAAAATGCAGAAATTGGAAAGGCATTTGCATAGAAATCAAAAATCTTCTTGGGAACTTCATTCATTTCATAGACGATTGTTTTCATTTATTTAACTTCCTATTATACTAAAATTAAATCACAATATTAAAATCTATTCAAATACCCCAAGTTTGCATTATATGTCAAACTGATCCTAAATATTAATAACTATTTTAAAACCTTACATTTAATCAAGCAAACTATTAATATAACTCTATTAAAAAAAATGGCTGGTAATCTTTTAAATTTATTAGAATATACACCAGCTAGGCTTAAGGTGTTAACATGCCTGCGGTATAGTATTAACGGTTTCTTATAGTAATGTAATTTTTTTCTCAGTAAAAGCATCCAAAGGATCAAAAAATGGTCATGCCAACAACCATATGGAATTTTTAAAATTCCTTCCAATGCAGATTTTTTAAATGCCATACAACAGCCTAAAACTCGACAGCTATACAACATTTTTAAGAAATTTTTAGTAGGCTTAACAACATTAAAGTAGCTTTCTCCAGTTTTAACTAAGTTTTCATCACATATATTTGCATCCACAATTATACAATCATAAACCTTAAATAATTTTTCTATATCTTTTAGCCTTCCATCTAACCAAACATCGTCTTGGTCTACAAAAACAATTATTTCCTTTGAGGCCCTTGGTAACAAATAATTTATTGCTTTTCTTAAACCATTATTTTTTGATGATGAATATAAAATTATATTATCATTTGAATTTGAATACGCTTCACATATACTCAATGATCTATCGTTTGCACCATCAACAAATATTATTAACTCATCTAAAATTGTAAGTTGAGTAATAATAGATTCAATCTGTTGCTTTAAAAATTTTTCTCCATTGAAGACTGGGAGAAGTATTGATTTTGTTTGGTACATTGAGAAAGCCTAAAACTAAAGATTAACAACCAGATATTATAAAATGCGTGAATACTATTATTAACAATCAAGATTAAAATTAAAAACAATAATAAACTAAAGTATTGTAATACGTTTATAATCTTAAGTTTTGCGGGAACAATCATGCAATATATGAAAACTAATGTAAATATAACACCAACCCCCAAAAAATTATAGAAAATCCAGCCATCAGTAATCTTCGAACCAGAATATCCCAAATCTCCAAACAGTATACCAGTTACTTGAAAGTTTTCGTAAAAATTCTGCATAAAATCTGCACGATCATTATTTGAGCCAATAGTATAAGATTTATCAAAAAATCTAAGAGATAATAAAATAAGCCAATCATACCCAAGCCATAACATTCCCAAGATAGGTATAATTATTTTTGTAAATCCAATTTTTTGAATACAAAATGGTAAAATTAATAATATACCCAAAAACGCCGAGCGACTAAGTGTAAAAACTATACAAACGAGAAAAAGTGTAGGAAGAACTGTTTTTACCAACAAACTTAAATTATTCCAAATCGAAATAAGAATGAAAAAATTCAGAACAAAAAAAGTACCTGCATTAATAGAATTACCAAGAGCGAAATTTGGCCTGACTAGTCTAATTCCTGCAAATCCCCCACTGGCTGTAAAATCAGTATTAGGTAATGGTTTAAAGTCTATAAACGGTTCAAGTCCAAAAAATTGAAAAATACCAATGAAAGCGAGAACACTTGAAAAAAATAAAATTAATTTTGCTTCTGAAATCATACTTTCAAAAGAAATTTTATTTAGAATACTAATAGCAATAATCATAAAGAAGGCCTGCTTCAGAGCTTCAATGACTAGAAATGAAAGGCCACTCATTATCTTCAAAACACAAATAATTATTATAGTATAAATTGATATTTCTTTTAGTGTAATAGTAGGCTTTATAAGAGTAAATAAAACTATTGGTAGGTATGCAACAAAAACTAAATTTGGATTGACCGGTGACAATTTTAAAAATGAAACAAACAATCCAGTAAATATAATTATAAATGAAGCGTATGAAGTTCTTGTCATTTTTTTGCAATAGCTATAATTTGAAAACCAAGATACCTCTGAAATATTCCAAATGTTATTTTGTTAACATAATACAGAACCTTACCTTTTTCCATGCCAGAATATCTTAATTCAATATTTGAAAAACCTAATCTTTCTAAATTTTCTTTCAAAACCTTGCATGTAAACCACCGACAGTGAGTCTCATCAAATATTCCCTCCTTATCTTTTGGAAAGTTATTTAATATAAATATATGTATTAAGGCTCTAAAATTTGCAATGTTTGGAACAGAAATTATTAATTTACCACTTTCAGAAATCTTTTGTGTTAATGCTAACAAAACGTCTTCATAAAGCCAAATATGTTCAAGAACATCAAGACATAATATTAAATCAAAATTGCAGCCTTCGTTTTCAGCAAGAAAGCTTTGTACGTTACACTTATAAATTTGATCGACCTGACTATGAATATCATCACAGAAGGGTTCAACTCCAATAGTTTTTATATGATTTTTTTTACTTTTTATGTAAGCTAATGTTGCCCCAGAACCACAGCCAATATCTAAAACATTGTTAACATTAGTCAAAGAAACTTGGTCTATTATATCTTTGCGGGCATTCAAAAAATAAGAATCATTTTTTAAATCATATACTATCTTTTCCATATCAATGAACTCCAAAGTATTTTTCTTATTTTTTTCACAACAACTCCACTATCATAATTTCCCCCTTCATACCCAAGCAGTTCTAAAACAAAATCTTTTTGATCTTTGGTTATTGAGGCAAGCGGTTTATTTTTTTTACAAAATAGCTCATATGCTATTGAATTTGGGTATTCATCAAAAAAACCTACAAAATCTTTTCTTTGCGCCTTGTCAGTTAAATTTTTTAATTTAGGTCTTAAGTTAACTAACTCGAATGGAATGCCCACATATATACAATAATATAAATATGATCCAGGTATAGTTGACGCTGCATAATCAAAATTTTTGACCATTTCAAAAAATTTATATGGAAATTTTGATCGTGGGTATTGAGGAATAGTTATCCATTCAATTAAAGCTTTAGACAATAAACCGCCAATACCGCGTTGAACATCTGAAAAATGCAAACACACTGTCACCTGATATTTTTTTTGATAGCTTCTAATTACATCAAAATATTCTTCACTATTTCTTTCGTCTACTACTGATTTTGTAGAATGAGCATAAAAGAAAATTAATTTTTTATTCCTGCCACTATATAAGTCAGTTTTTACTTGATTTACTAAATATTTAAAATCATCGTTAACAACATATGTGAAAGGGTCAGGAATTTGAATAACATTATCTTTACCAAGTTTTCTCAAATCTTCAGCTTTTTTATTTGAATAAACTGCATATCCATTGGGTCTCGATTTTTGTTCAAATAAATCTATTTGAACAGCGTCAACCCCATGTTCTATGATAATATTAATCGGCAGTGGAAACGGATATTTTGCAATTTTTCTTATAATTTTCGATCTTCCATAATGCACATCCCTCCTAAATGGAGAAGACACAGAATATAGTTTATCGATAAGTTTAAAAAAATTAAAATCCATAACCATCAAGCCTTTTAATCAAAAATTTACCATATTTTTTATTTATAAGTCTTGAGTAACTTGATGTTTTAAGTTTTGCTAAATTAACAAACTCTTCACTTCCATTAATTTGTATAATGTTAAAAACTAGGACAAGAAAATGATGATTAGAAATAAATTCATGCCTTCGTAAAATATTACTGATATGCTGTTCATTAATAGTATATTTTTTTAAGCCTTTAGTATAAGAATTTTTACTCAGAAACCCGTTTACTCCATGTACTGTAACTTCAGATGCAGAACCAAGCACTAAAGCTAAAAGTACATTCTGCGCACCCATTGAGCCATAGTCATTTGCTAAAAAATATGTCGCTTCAATAAAACGTTTATATTCAGAATTATCCATGTCTTTGACGTAAATCGATCTACAAACCTTTGAAAGTTTTTTTATTTTATTTTTATATCTAGCGGCAAAACCTTTATTATAAAAGATAACTGTTTTTTTTAATGGAATTTTTTTAGATATCAAATCATTTTCAAGAAAATTATTCACTATGATCAAATCAAAATTTGAGAAATCAATATCTTTCATTATTACTGGTGCTGAACCAATATATAATATTTTTTTTTCTTTAAATATTTCATAATCTAGACATTGTGGCAATTTTTTGCAAAGTTCGTAAAAGACTGATTTTGCTTTATTGAAAGACCTATCTTGTATTAATTTATCTAGAAGAATTACAGATTTAAAAACTTCTAATTCTTTAGAAAGTAACTTTTTTTTTCCACAATCTATATTGTGATTTAAAAAGTTTATAAATTGAGACCTTTTCAAAAAATAGCATTCAAAATCAAGATTATACCTAGCATGGTAATATATATTTAATAAAGCAATTCCCTTTATAAGGTTTGGCACAACTCGTAATTCAATAATCAGCTCAGAAATTGGGTTGGTAATTTTCAGCATTAAATTAAATAATAAAAAATATTTTGATCCTACAATTTTATTGTAAAACAAAGAAGTTTTTTTGATCAGTAAATACATCTTCAACCTCCTTCTTCGCAGAAAAAAAATCTGCCGAACTATATGGCTTTAAATTATGTTGACAAACATCACTTAAACATCGGGAAAAACTGAACACTTTACCCAATCGAAGGTCTTCTATAATTTGGCTATTTTCTTCAATTTCTTTTGAGTTACCACATTTAATTGGAAATATATGTGCACCAACAGCTATTAAGTTCTGTAATGTCGACAGTCCAGGCCTGACAATTGCATCTGATATATTAGAATACATTTCATCATTATAATTAGCAATTTGAAATTTCTTGTTATCAAGGATGGTATCATCTACAAAACTAAATAGGCGTGGATCCAAGTAGATCATATTATAGTTTGATATCAACTTTTTGGTTAATTGAGTTGTAATTTCACTCATTTCTTTTGGGCTTACCCACCCAGAAGCTCCAATAGACAACAATAAATTACGACCAGTTTTATTTTGAGGTTCAATGAGGTTAGTAGTGAAAAAACCAATTTGTTTTGTTTTGTTTAATTTACTTATACTTTTTGATTTAAAATATCGATTAGTAACTATTGGAACGTTTTTATCTTTAATTATTTTTATTATATTCTTTGAAAAGTTTTTTTCTTCTTTAATACCCTGATCTTCCCAAAAAAAGTTTGATGAAATGAGCGTTTTTTTGCCAAACTTTAAAATCTCTAATAAATTATCACTTATAATATAATCATATTTTATAATTGTTTTCACTTTATTAGCATACGAAGACATATCGTCATATAATTCAATTTTATTTTTCTCCCATGGAACAATAACTATTAATATTAAGTTATTAACAATTTCAGACTTAAAATATGCTGCAGAATATGAAGGAATAATTAATTCTATCTTATGATTGAATTCAGATAAAATCCGAGCCAAGGTCAACATTCTCATTACGTGACCTATGCCATTAGGGGCAGGAATTAAAGTTATATTCACATTACCTTACCTAAAGTGCAAAAAGTGATTTTCTCTAAATATTTTTTTGGAACTTTTTCACTTAAATTTAACCATCCATCAAAAAGAAAAAAGTCTTTCTCTTTATTATTTAAAAGCTCCCACTCACCACCTATTAATCTAGGATTATTATTCATTATGAATACGGCATGACAATTTTGAAATATGAAGTCGCTAGAAGTTTCTGTTAGTTCTTTATTGATCATCTTAAAATTTACACATGGATCATGAACAAAAATATTTCCAAATTCTTCCATCAAAGAAATTGCTAAATTTAATCCTGTAGAGCCCCTGACATCATTGGTTTCTGGGATACCCTTAAAAGCTATTCCAAGCACTCCAATCTTTAATATCTTAGCATCTAGATTATATTTTTTTATATGCTCTTTAAATTTAATCAATGGGTATTTTTGCGCTCGATCATTTATCTTACGACCCATCATACTCAGAGACATCTTTTTTGTTTCTTGAGTTTTAGTATAAATATATGGATCTTTTGTTAGGCAATATCCACCAACTCCAGGGCTAGGAAGCGCAATAGTGTTTCTTGGGTAATTATAATTTGCTTGTTTGACTAATTTTGTAGCATCTAAGTTAAATTTATCCGCAAGGAATATTATCTCATTTGAGAATGCGAATGTTAAATCTCGAAAACTATTGTTTAATAACTTTATAAATTCTGCAGCTTCTAAAGAATCTGTCAAAACATTATTAATAGCAATTTCTGAAAAAAATTTAGCTGCCTTGTCTACACAAGCTTGACTAAATCCACCAATAATTTGTGGCAATTTGAAAATTTCATTTATTGCTTGACCTTCAACTGTTCTTTCAGGACAGAATGAAACAAAAAAATCAGTTCCTGCAATTAATCCACTGTTCTTTTGCAAGCCGTCAATAACAATATTTCTTGTACATCCAACAGGTACTGTTGACCGTAAAATTACAAGATCACCTATTTTCAATTCAGACCCTATTTTATCCACAACATTTTTCAATGGTGAATAATTAACATCAAAATTTGCATTTATATCCGTGCCAACACAAATAATTTTTGTATTTGACACTGGCTTATTTTCATCTGCATCATAAATTTTTTCTGATAAGTTTAAATTGAGATATAATTCCTCCAATCCGTCTTCTAAGACAGGCAACTTATTGTTTCGCAAATCAGAAATTTTAGTATTAGATTTATCAATTCCAATACAATTAAAGCCTCTCGCTGTCACCGCTGCCATTAAAGTTAAGCCAACAAACCCAAGCCCATAAATAGACACCGAATAAGTTTGTATTGCAGAAAATATCTCATCGTATGGCTTAATATTAATATAGGTGCCATTTTTTGTAACAATTGGAACAAACCGAACTTTACCACTTTTTGTATTCTTTTGAGAGATTGTTTTTAAAGTCTTATCTATGTCATACTTTCCATCATTTTTTTGTGTGACTGATACATAGTTTTTGGAACAATGGTGCTGTATTTTTTCATTAGTTACCAACGGGTCTTCCAATATCTTTAATGCAAGCTCTTTAATTGTTGTAACACCAATCAGAGACTTATTATCATCTAAGATTACCCCAAAACCAAAATATTTACTTGTTTCACTATTTGAGATTGATACTAAAGTTTGCCCAACAGTATCATTTTGATTAAAAACGTTACTCATCAAACATTTCCCAATTATAAATCATATTTTCTGAAGTATATCTTTGCCGTGGGGTACCAAATCGCCCACGATAATATTCTCTGTTTAATAACTCAACAGACGAAAGTAACCGATCAGGCTTTCCAAGCATAATTTTTTCCCAATCAGGCATTATATAATTTAATTCATCTATTTGTTCACTTTTGGATAATTTACTAAAAAAACTTAATTTTTTTAAGCCTTTTGAGTCAATTGAAACAGGTCCATCTTTTGTTTCACTAGGTCCCACATTTGTAAAGTGTCTCTCAATACAATTTGCTCCTAGGGCTATGGCCGCCATGCTTGCAAGCACCCCATCTCTTTCATAAAGTGAATGTTCAGACAGTCCAATATTATTGATTTCACCCAGTTTCTTTATGTAATTCATTCTAGAAAGATTCATTTCATTTAGTGGGGTTGGGTATATTGTTACACAATGGAATAGTGTGAAGTCTACTTTAGATTTTTTTAATAATTTAACACTATTCACTATTTCATTATCAAAAGTAGACCCAGTTGATATATAAATATGTTTAAAAGCTTTTGACAATCTTTCAATAAGCGGCAAAGATCCACAATCATAACTTGCTACTTTGATTTCCTCAAAACCAATTTCTTGAATTTCTCTTAATGTGCCATGCGAGAAGCATGTTGTTACGGGAATTACTCCAACTTTTCTACAAGTATCAATAAACTTCTCACAGTCAGAAAATGAAAGTTCTAAGCCCTTTAATCTATCATATTCTGCTTGATAAGGACGCGTAATTGCAGCGACAGAACCATTTATCTTTATTCCTAGTTCAAATTGTGCACGTTTTGTTAACATGTTGGCATAAATATTTTGTATTTTTACATGAGTTGCGCCATTTTCAGCTGCTTCATGAACCATTTGTTCAACATTTATTATATTACCATTATGATTTTGGCACAATTCAGCAATTATACTAACTTTTGGCATTTTCTTTTTCCTTTAATATTAATTTTACTTGGTCAAAATCCATCAATGTATCTATGTCAATAGCCCGCTCGTATGGTAGTTCTAAACCAAAACATGGATCATTAATTATTGATTCATTATTAACTCCAATGTCACGTTTAGTTATATAAATTGCACCACTACGTTTATAAACAGGTGGTAAAATTTGCCTTGGTCGCATATCCTCAAAACCTTGATCAATATAATTAAAAATTTCTCCTGAAACTGCCAATCGTTTCATCTTAAAGGGGTGAATGAATGATTGAGTAATAGTCGTCCAACTATTAAAATATGTGTCATTATCAATTTTATTTAAAACATTTAATATATCATTTGCTTCGATTAATGGAGATGTTGGTTGTAGGAGTGATATATAATCATATTGTTTTTCATGCTTTTTTTCCATCCAGTTCAAAGCATGAATTACAGTGAAAATAGATTCTGAATTATCATTTGCCAATTCATCTGGACGTGTAAACGGAGCAAGCTCAGGAGATAATTCGTTAGCGGACTTTATGATTTCATGATCATCACTTGATACCACAATGTCAATGTTTCCCTCACTATAAATATTTTTCACTTGCAAAGCTTTTTCAGAAATATGCCAAAAAAGAGGCTTACCAGCTAAAAGTTTCATATTTTTCTTTTTAACGCCCTTTGATCCCCCACGAGCAGGAATTACAAACAAAAAGTTTTTCATAATAAGTTCTTTAATATTTTTTTATTAAAAGATTCTAGCTTCTTTTCTTCAGTATCAAAACTTCGATTCCGCTTCAATTTCCAATCAGATGGGTCATCTATTAAGGAATTTATTAAATCGTTTAATTTTACCCCAAATTGATTGTTGGTTATGTCAAGACTATAATTTTCTAACCCAAAATTATTAAGGAAACCAGATAACTTCTCATGTGAGCTAAGACCTATAAATGGCGTACCTAAACCAACACTACAAATAGATGCGTGGCCTCGCATTCCTAATGCAATATCACATTGATCGTACACGGAAAAAAATTCAGTGGCCATATCATAGCCTTTTGTGCAGTAATTAATTTGAATAATTTCTCTAGCTAAAGAACTATTTCCAATTATGTAATTCGAACAAATATCTAAAAATCTTGCTGTAATTTTATAATCACTTGTTATGTGGGGGCATAATATCACATTAATATCATAAATTTTTGACAAACCGTACAGTTGATTTGCTAAAATATTTAAAAAATCATTTTCGTTTATTCTTATGCCTTTACCTGAGAGTCTTTCTTCCAATCTATCCCCAGCCAACTGTAAAGCTATATTCAATTTTCCATGCTGGATGAGTGGATGAGTACTTTTTGTTCTTTTTATAAACAATCCAGGATCAGGAACAACATGAATGTTTGACATTAAATTATCATCATTAATGACCCTCACTAACCTATCAAAAGACCCGTCATTTCGAAGAGAAAATAATCCACCATTATCAAAAACAGCATGAACTAATTGTTTGAATTCATCCACGTACTGAAAATCATATTCAGCTTTTAGTCGATTATCACCAATTGCATAAATAAACATTGGTTTTGTTAAAAATTTAAAATCTTTAATTTCACCCGCTAGACAGAGGCCCCCAAAATTTTCATATATTCCTGTTTGGATAATTCCACCACCACCTATAATAATACCATCAGTACTTTTATTAATCTGATAAAATAAGTTTTTATCTAATTTCATACTAACTGAATCTTTTTTGAATTCATTTCCAGTTACTGCTTGGAAATTTTTCCTATCAAAATCAGTAAAATTAACTGATTTTTCAGACTGTGAATTTAACTTTGACCTTAGCCCTTCAATTAAAGCACCTTCACCAATATTATGTGTATGTTTTGCTATATGCCCTAAAACAATATCTGGGCTATTTGTACACTTTTCCATGTGATTGCTCATTTCCATTTATAGTTTTCTTGACCCACATATTGTTTTTTATTTTCCAGACCCGCGGGTCCCTAAAACTATCTGCAATCTTATGGAATTCCTTTTCATCCATACTTACATATGAAAGCCATCTCTTTAAATCTGAAGGTATTACATGGTCATATTTTTCAACCATTTTAATACCTTCTTCACGTGACATTTTTCCATCCCTAATGGCATAATTAGAATGATCAGTTCCACGTCCATAACCTAGTTTTATAAACTTTAAATAATCATGAATACCATTCTCGTGCATATCATCTAAGTTAGAAATTTTTCTAAATGTTCTATCAAAATCACCCTCAGCGGTTGCCCAGTTGTAACTATTTGACGCAATTGTTGCATGATGCTCCCCATCATATTCAAAATAGTTACTCAAGTATATTCCCCTAAGGCCCACATTGATTATTTCATTATCAGAGGGATAAATAAGAAAATTTAATTCCTTTTTTGTGAGGCCTTCTAAACCAACAAAATCAAACCAATCAAATCCATGTAAGCAATTTTCATATCTATCTTTAGCTGTGTATTCAAAAAAATCATTATGTGAGTACATTCCACCTTGTTCAGTAAAGCCATGATCACCCCAGAATACAAGTGGAATGTTAAATCGTACTGCAAGTTGATGTGGCATTGTAAAAATACCAGCATGATTATGCCAATTCATATCACCATGCAATTTAAAGCCAGCTAAATTTAAACGAATTAGAGTATCAGTTGAAGGTCTAAAAATAAAGTGATCAAATCCAAAAACGTCTTTCATATTGTTTAAGTTTATCTCTCCTTCTGGAAGGTAGTTATTACCATGATAGGTAACCATTAAAGGGTTTAGGTTAAATTCTTTACACACATGTGCAGCAAAATAACTGTCTTTCCCACCACTCACCGGCAATACACAATCATAATATGAATCTGTCTTATATTCATCGCACAACTCTCGGAACATTTCTTTTCGTTCAGCCCAGTCAATTATTTGTTTTATATTGCTAGCTCTACATCCACTACAAACACCGTTCTCGTCAAAAGTAAGTGGAGTAGCAGCAACAGACGGAAAAACACACTTGGTACAATATTTCATGATGGCTTCCTTATTGTATCTGGGTAAAGTTTATATAATTGAGTTTTTAACATTGGATATGAAAGTTCCCGAAAATTAAAAAAATTTCCTGCTGCCAATGCGCTTGTATTTGTTTCATCAAGTCCATCTTTAAAATGCTTTAATGAATTTGCACCACCACAAGATATTACTGGTACAGAGGCTATCTTAATAATCTGATTTATTAATGTAATGTCATAACCTTTTGCATAACCATCACAATGCACTGCATTTAGAAAGAATTCTCCACACCCTAAATCTTGGCAACGATTTATGTGATCGTTTATTTTTATATCTTTATAAATAATCGAACTTGCTCCACCTGTTAAACTGTAATCGTTATCAATAAGTTTAATATCTAATGAGATACATATCGCTTGAGAACCATAAGTTTCTACCAGTCTCTTTATGAGATTTGGATTTTCTATTGCTGCAGTTGATATTACTATCTTATCAGCTCCGTATCTAAAGAGTCTTTCAGCATGACTTTCATTAAATATACCACCTCCAAAAGTTAAAGGCATTCTACAAACATCTGCTACAGGGGTCACATATTTTTTATAATAATCGTCACAAATCAAGTTTGGATTTCTTGTTGCGCCAATATCTATATATATTAACTCATCTAAATTCCACTCACTATACCTTTCAACTTGGGCAGTTAAGTTTCCTAACCTTTGATGCCAAGTAAATCCCTCACTTCTTACCAAAGACCCGTCTAATGCAAATACAACAGGAATAATCCTTCTTTTCATGATGTTAACTCACAAAAATTTTTTAACATAATTAAACCATTTTTTTGACTTTTTTCAGGGTGAAATTGTACTCCATAAGTATTTTCTAATTGTATCATTGAAGCATATTTTGATGAAAAGTTTGATGTACCAATAGTATTAGTATTTAATTCAGCATAATAACCATGAATAAAATAAAAATCTTCACCATTTGGAATATTCTTTGTTAATGGTGTCTCTTGAATGATATCAACTGAGCTCCACCCTATTTTTGGCCAGAAGCCATTTAACGGTTTTACAAGTTTTTTTACCGATATATCAAAGATTTCTAATCCTTTTAAATTTACTGAGCTCTCTGCGCTAGAAGAACATAATAATTGCATTCCAAGACAAATTCCCAGCACGGGCTTTCCAAATTCTATTGATTTAAATATTACTTCGTTTAATCCACTTTCTTGAATAGCTTTACACCCTCTGTCAAATGCTCCTACACCTGGCAAGATAACATGTGAAAAATCCATATGCTTTCTATCAGCTTTTGTTATAATTTCAAAATCTATATCAATAGATTTTAATGCACCCGATAATGACGCTAAATTTGCAATACCTGTATCTAATATTAATACTTTATTCATACTTTAATGCTTTTAAGAAATCATCTTCTGTATGAATATCAATTGAGTCATCATGCACCAGAACATTAGGGTAATGTTTATAAAAATCTCCATAGTCTTGTAGCCTTTTTCGAGTAAAGCACCATACTGAACCATTGATTTCACCCGATGAATAATTTGTTAATACTTCGCTTACTTCATTTAATAAAATTATATTAGCACAATTTTTAATCACATTCTTTGACGTATTTGGAGAATTAGCTTGGAGATTTAGCACATGTGAAAAATCTGGATAATCATCACTGATTGACTTAAATATTGGAACACTGGGTACATCATTTCCCAAAAGTGTTTTTTTACGTTTGTGACCAATCACACCTAATTCAGTTCCTAATTTGAGCATCTCATCACAGTCAGAATCAAGTACAACATTTTCAAATAAATCAGCCAGTTTCTGTAGATTCCACATGAACATTGGCATACCATTAAAAAATTTTGTATTTTTACCATGTAATCTTGTACTATTTTTTTTAGCAATCATTACGGCAAGTACATCAGAATTTTTTTTACTCAAAATCAATCTCCATTATCAAATTATCAATATGATTATGTGGAAGAGAATAAGGGTTTTTAACTTTAAAGTTATCAATAACATCAAAAGATTTTACAAAATTTACTCTATTATAATAGCGCAAATGAGGTGAGCCATGGTTTTTATCGTCTACATTGCCGTGAGGGACAATAATAATTAATCTTTTTTTCGCTACTCTGGCCATTTCATTGATTGCAAGACCTTCATCTTCTATGTGTTCTAAAACATGACTGGCAATAACAGTATCAAATGAATTATCTGCATAATTCAAACTAGTTGCGGACGAAACATCAACATTAAGCCGCCGTTTATTCCAAATATCTTGCGAAACATTATTCGGTTCACAGCCTTGAAATTTAATATCTAGCTTACAATTTTGATAGAGGCCTAGCGCTAAGCCTGTACCACATCCAACATCAAGTACACTTTCCCCTCTAAATCTTGACATTAAATGAAAAGCTAATTCCCAAGCATGACTATAAAAAAACCAACCCTCTTCCAGGTGGGTGGCTTCTTCTAATGTATATCCATTTGACACTGTAATATCCTAACGTATGTGTTTATATTCTAAAATAGTATCTGCAGGCACATTCTCAGCCAATTCTTTTCCTATTATGTTATCTATTTCCAAAGGTGAAATACCTGTTCCAGGTCTTTTACAAATCAAATCATCTATATTTAACGTCTCTCCAGCAGTTTTTGCTTTTTTTACAATAATACTTCTGCGAGCTTGTAAACGTGCATCTTTTTGGTTTGATAGAAGTTCACTTTCAGTTACACTTCCCAAAGTATCCATTAAGTTATTTATTCTTTTAATAATTATTTGGAGTGATAAAAAGTCTAATGCATGATAGTGATCATTTCCAGGCAACATTTTATTATAAGTATAGTGGCGCTCAAAAACACGGCACCCCATTGTCAGCGCTACAATTAATTGGTCATCATTTACCTCAGAAGTCGGAATATGGTCTGAGTAACCAATACTAACTTTTTCAGTTTCAAATTTTGATTTCAATGTTTTAATATTTGACAAATAAGAGTTATTAATTGAACATGGATAATTCAACACACAGTGCAAAAGAGATATAGATGGTGCACCATTATTTTCCAAAATATGCAGAGCGTATTCGACTTCAGTTAGTGTTGATGCTCCTGATGAAATAAAAATATGTTTTCGTTTATTAGCAACCTTTTCTAATAATGGAACATTAGTTAAGTCAGCCGAGGCTATTTTGAAAGAATTTGAATATTTATCCAACATTTCAACAGCCTCAAGATCAAAAGGCGTCGCTAGAAAATCAATACCACAATCCATACATTTTTTGTGAATTATATCATATTCTTTTTCATTAAACTTATCATATTTCTTAAATAGATCATACTGACTTTTTGTACTTTCAAAATTAGTATCCCAATATGACTCAGCAGATTTTACAACTAAACTTTCAGCTTTATAAACTTGAAATTTAGCTGCATGGGCACCAGCATCTGATACCTGTTGAACCATTTCCAAGGCTTTATCAAGACATCCCTCATGATTGACTCCTATTTCAGCAATGAAATAAAATTCATTATTTTTCATTTGCATTTTCTATCCTATTTAAATTTTTTAAGTTTGCTAGGTTTTTATAACTCTCATGCTCAACTTTATTAGTTGAGATAGTGCCAGTTTTTTGTGTATACCTATAACTACAAATACCCAGATATTCCATTTGAAATTTAGACTTAAATCTAAACAAAAAATCAAGATCTTCCGCCATTAAAAACTCAATATCATAATTTCCAATCTCATTAATAATAACCCTTCGAAACATTATACCACAACCTATTGGCTCATCATAAGCACGATGGTAAGAAATTACTCTCTCTAATATGTCTACTTTTTTATAATCACTAGCAACAGCCATGGTATTTGGTTTGTTTTCAAACACCCACACAAACGACTGCAAAAAGCATTCATGCACAAAGTCATCACAATCAACTCTTACAAAATATTGATTACTCGACATATCTAATGCTGTGTTCAGAGCACTTGGTAGTCCTAAATTTTTTTTGTGTTTTTTAAAATTAATGTTTAGGGTGGGGACTAATTCTAAAACACTTTCAATTTCCTGGACAGATCCATCATCTACGATATTAACTACGAACTTATCTAAACCTATTGATTGCGTTGATAAAGAGCGCAAACATCTTATCAAACCGGCACGATCATTATAGCAAGGTATTATGACATCTATTAAAGTTCTCATAAATTAAAATCCAACCTTTCTGTAAAGCATAAATTATCTTTTAACATGCTGCTGTGTGATATCAATATGATACAATGACTTTTTGAAAGTTTATTTAAAATTTTAAGCATTTTCTTTTCTTTATCATCGTCTAATCCACTTGTTGGCTCATCCATAATTATTATTTGCCGACCAGAATATAATACTCGAGCCAATGCAACACGTTGCTTTTGCCCTCCTGATAATAATTTACCATTCTCACCAACAGGATGACACAAATCTAATCCTTCTTTTGCGAGACTCAACCCAGCCTCATTTAAACAACTTATTATTTTATCTGTGTTATGCTCTAACTCTGAATGAGCAAATGCTACATTATCAGCTATGGTGCCTTTAAACAAAATTGGAGATTGATTAATTACAGCAATCTGATTGAACCATTGCTTGTTCGCCAATAAACTAACTTCTATATTATCGATTTTTATTTTCCCATTATCTGGAGCAATGAAGCCTGATAATATTCCTGCTGCGGTTGTTTTGCCGCTTCCTGAAGGCCCAAATATACCATACAATCCGGTCCTATTGAGTTTCAAGTCCCATGACTGTAAACTCATCTTATTAGAATTATCAGTACTAAAAAAAGACTTTTCAATTCCTTTAAAAAGCACGTTTTCCCAATTGGTCGGAATTTCCCTGTCAGTAATTTTTACACCCATGTTTTCAAGATTATTTTTTATATTAGCCAGTGCAAACCAATTACCTCTCAATATAGAACAGCTGTTATATAGCTGGTTTAAAAGTGGAACCATTCGAAGGAAAACAATAAAAACTGCAGTATCGTTTGAAACTATGTCTGTTATACTAGCTCCAAGAATATAAAATAGGCAAATCCCGCTAACAATAGAATATTCAATCAAAATTTTTGGTGAAATTCCTATTAAATGGATGTAAGTTGATATTCTTGCGAGTACACTACCATTTTTTTCAAAATCACTTATTATTAGATTTTGCTTAGAGTATAGCTTGATATCTTCAGAATGCGCACTCGTCTCTTGAATTAGAGAAATTCTACTCTTGCTATTTATTGTAAATATTTTTGAAAACTCGAACAATATATTTGAACTAAAATATATAAAAATCATGTAAATAGAAAAAATTAAAAAAAGAGTTTTTGTAGTCAGCCATGCATTACTCCAAAATGCAAAACTAATTAATCCTATTAGTAATACGGTTCTAGATGTTATATCCAATATTGGCAGAACAATTTTTAAAGCAACTCTATTTGATTCGACTATAATAACATTCAAAAGTGAACTGGAGTCAAATTGCGAGTCTTTTTGTTTAATGGTGTGTAGATAATTTTTTAAAAAAGTATTACCAATTTCTTGTCCCAAACTGTTTGCAAAATAAGTAATCTTAAATTGTGTAAAAAAAACAAATAAAAACATGCAAATAGTTAAGATCAGTATTTTTTCAATACCCCAATTTAAACCAAAAATATTAATCAATCTTCCTGATTCTACTAACATTAATTTAGATAGAATAAATAATAAAAAGAGTTCAGATGTCGTCAAGAATACATTTAAAAAAACAATTTTTATTAATTCAGTATTTTTATTTTTATTTACACTTGTTAAAAATTTTATTGCCTCAAAAAATTTCAATTGTTATCTCACTTTTATTTATCATTGAACATTTTATCTTAATTAAAATTATATTATAAATAAATTTAAAGATTTTTTCCAAAGGACCATGCACTCTTGCACATCTCTTTTAAAGTGCGATTAGCGCTCCAGTTTAATTGATTTTTTACTAATTTTACATCAGCGTAAACCTCTGCAGCATCTCCTTCTCGACGAGAACTCACTGTATATTTAACTTTTACCTTATTTTCAATCTCAAAGGTTTTTATTAATTCCAATACACTGATACCTTTTCCAGTTCCAAGATTATAAACCCGAGACCTACCTCTTTGATCATTAAGAATGGCTAAAACGTGCGCTTCAGCTAAATCCATTACATGTATGTAATCACGAATACCTGTTCCATCTTTAGTTGGATAGTCATCACCAAATATACTTACTTTTTCCGAAGTCCCATTTGCCACTGAAACTATATATGGCATTAAATTGTTTGGAACAGAATTTGGATTATCACCAATTAAATAGCTTTCATGTGCTCCAATTGGGTTAAAATATCTTAAAATAGTGCTTGATCTTTTCTTGTTTACTTTCACCCAATCATCAATAATTTTTTCGCAAAAAATTTTTGTAGACCCATATGGATTTATCGCATTTAAAATGTGCTTCTCATTAATAGGCATTTCACTAGGATTACCATAAACTGTGGCAGAAGATGAGAATATGATATTATTACAGTCTACTTTACCCATTATATCTAGTAAATTAATAGTTCCTTGTATGTTATTTTGATAGTAAAGTAGTGGATTTTTTACACTCTCCTCTACTGCCTTTAAGCCTGCAAAATGAATTACAGCTGCCGGTTTTTCTTTAATAAAACAATTTAAAAGTTCGTCAAAGTTTAGTATATTTATTTCATATAATTTATGGGTTTTTTTACAAATGATTTCTAAATTTTTTCCTATTTTTTTTGTACTATTAGACAAATTATCCACTACGATAACTTCATAACCAACTGTGTGCAGTGCTACTATGGTATGACTACCAATATATCCATAGCCTCCTGTTATAAGAATTTTATTATTGGATTTAGCATGCATCATAAAATATATGACTTCCATTATGATTATTTTAAATTTAATTTTTATTAAATGATTAGATTAATAGAAATAAACCGTCAATGAGTTTAGGTATTAAAATGAGATCTACGTATGAATTTAAATTAATATTAGCACTAAGTGCTATTTTAAATTATAATGATAAAAATCATAAAGAAATTATCAAGTTGTCTAAATATTCATACTAACCTTAAATATTAAAGTGTAATGAAATGCCTCAAAATTCACCTAAAATAGCACGCGCCAAACCTGCCACTTTTAACTGGGAAGATCCCTTTTTATTGGAAGATCAGCTCACTGAAGAAGAACGCATGATACGCGACACCGCAAGAGATTATTGCCATGATAAGTTAATGCCAAGAATCATTGAGGCCAACCGAAATGAAGTATTTCATAAAGAAATTATGAATGAAATGGGTGAGCTTGGCTTGCTTGGCTCAACAATACCTGAAGAATTTGGTGGTGTTGGTGCTAATTACACATCTTATGGCTTAGTGGCTCGAGAGGTAGAGCGCATTGATAGTGGATATCGCTCAGCCATGTCAGTCCAATCATCATTAGTTATGCATCCAATTTTTGCATACGGGGATGATAAACAACGAAATAAATATTTACCAAAATTAGCATCTGGAGAGACAGTTGGATGCTTTGGCCTAACAGAACCAGATCATGGCTCTGACCCGGGAGGAATGTTAACTCGAGCAAAGCAAGTTGATGGTGGATATTTGGTTTCCGGTGCAAAAAACTGGATTACAAATTCGCCAATTGCTGACGTCTTCATAATTTGGGCAAAATCTGATGCTCATGGCAATAAAATTAAAGGATTCATTTTAGAGCGCGGAATGAAAGGGTTAGAATCCCCTAAAATTGAGGGTAAGTTTTCTTTGCGTGCTTCAACAACTGGCATGATTCAAATGGATGAAGTATTTGTACCAGAAGAAAACATACTGCCCAATGTATCTGGTTTAGCTGGTCCGTTTGGATGTTTAAATCGTGCTCGTTATGGTATCGCTTGGGGCACAATGGGTGCCGCTGAATTTTGTTGGCATGCAGCAAGGCAATATACACTTGAGAGAAAACAATTTGGCAAACCGTTGGCTCAAACACAGCTGATCCAGAAAAAATTAGCCGACATG
>MDSY01151509.1_pt1 | contig 26722 bp, 29 predicted proteins | sample 811131 | NCBI WGS metagenome assembly MDSY01 (sample SAMN05326643, study PRJNA326480) | marine metagenome | isolation source: seawater | place: Atlantic Ocean: South West | collected 2010
AAAAGAAAAACAATTCCTGTTGTAAAGTTAGCAAAATAACGGATTGAATTATTATTTTTAAAGAAAAATAAAATAATTGCAGCAGATATTACTGGTAGAAAAATAGTAACTGAAAGAATTCCATCAAACATTTAGATTACCCTACTCTCAAATAAAATAACAAAAACAGAACTAAAATACCTATAAACATGCCATATACGTAAACTTGAGTCTGGCCGTTTTGTAAAAATAAAATACTTCTACTAAATCGAGTAACTATACTAGATATTTGAACATTAATATTATCAGTATTTTCATCAAACCATCTCAAAAAACCTGAAAGTTTTTTATAAAACAATTTTCTAATAATGATATCTTCATATAAATAGTCTAAGTAGTATTTATTATTCAAAATTTTATACATTATTCCTTGACTTATATTTTTCTGAATAGATATATTCTTACGCATTACATATAATGCATAAGCTAACAAAATTCCGGATATTGCTATTATTGAAGAAATTAAAGCAATAATTAAGTCAAATTTTGGCGATCCTCCAGCTTTATATATCTTGGTTTTATCACCACTAAAAACTTCATAATTATCGGTTATAAAATGTGCAAAAGCATGTTTTTCAATAATAAACAAATCGATCAAAGGATTAACAATAAAGCCAATCATAATAGCTAATATACCGAGTACTATCATAGGATAAATCATAAATTTTGGAGACTCTTCTAAATGCGGTTTAACTATAGTCGGGTGTACTGATTGATGATTTTGAACTAACTCTTTTTCTTCAGATTCTCCTCCCCCTTTCCACTCACCATGAAAAACTAAAAATATGGCTCTAAACATATAAAATGCAGTCATGAAAGCTGCTATTAATCCTAGAATCAATACAACATAGCCAAGTAAATTTTCTTGATGAGCAGCATGGGCCAATATTTCATCTTTGGACCAAAAACCTGAAAGAGGAAAAAGTCCTGCTAAACTAAGACTTGATACCATCATAGCTATGTATGTTATTGGCATAACTTTTCTCATTCCACCCATATATTTCATATTAAATGTCCCAGAGGCATGATGTACAGATCCTGCTCCCAAGAATAAACAAGCCTTAAAAAATGCATGAGTAAAAAGATGAAATATTGCAGGTGCATAAGCGCCAATACCCAAAGCAAACATCATATAGCCTAGTTGGCTAATAGTAGAATATGCTAGTACTTTTTTAATATCATCTGCAACTAATCCCATAGAAGCAGCAAAAACGGATGTGACAGCCCCAATTAAAGCTACATAAATCATTATGTTAGATATATCAAATAATGGAAAAAATCTTGCAATTAGAAATACTCCGGCTGTTACCATTGTTGCAGAGTGAATCAAAGCTGAAACTGAAGTAGGGCCTTCCATTGCATCTGGCAACCAAGTGTGTAATGGAAATTGAGCCGATTTACCTATAGCCCCTACAAGAAGACCAGCTGAAATTATAGTCGCAGAATAATTAGATATTTCTCCATTATTTACAGCATTATAAAGTGTATTAATATCAAGATAAGCAGGATTAACTGAGAACAAATATAAAATTCCAAACAAGAAACCAAAATCACCGAAACGAGTCATAATAAAAGCTTTTTTAGCTGCATTAGCTGCAGATGGCCTGTTCATCCAAAATCCAATTAACATATAAGAAGATACACCTACCAATTCCCAAAAAACAAATAATTGTACAATATTTTTTGAAAGAACTAAACCAAGCATTGATGCTGTAAATAAAGACATATATGTGTAATACCGAGTTAGACTTTTATCCCCATGCATATAAGACAGTCCATATATTTGAACTAGTAAACTTACAGATGTTATTACAACCATCATGACTATTGTAAGATTATCCAAAATTATTCCAAAAGAAATATATAGATGAGAAATACTGATCCAGCTTATTGGGTCAAATAGAAATTGTTCAGAGTTAATTATTATTTGAAATAATAAAATTAAAGAAATCATGAATGACAAAAATATAGAACAAATTGTGATGTATCCTGCATAAATTGATGAAGAGCCAAGAAATTTCCTTGTGAATAAACCATTAATAATAAAACTAGATAACGGCAATAATATTACTAGATAAGATAAAAATTCATAATTCATTTCATAATTTCCTCAGAATTTCGTCAGCAACGTGCTCTCTGCCTTTAGGAACTAATATTCTAAAACTAACGTTTTCAGACCAGTCTAAAATATTTTTATCCGGTAAGATTTTCGAAGGCAACCCTTCTCCTTCAAATAAATCTTTCCACATTTCGGCAGATATTAAATTAGATGCTTTTTTATAATCGACCCACAAAATTATTCCCTTATCTCAGATACGTTTTCTATATTAAGGTTTTTGTTAACTCTTGAAAGAGCAAAAACTAATGCCAATGCTAATGCAGCTTCAGTAGCTGCAACAGCAATTATAAAAATACCAAACATATGCCCAGAAAGAGCACTTCTTAAGGTTGATGAGTGAATGTCTCCTTCATCTAAAATACCAAAAGGCAATATAAATCGACTAAATGCCACCCCAGCTATCACTAAAGAGTTAAATATTAGTTCCAATGACATAATTATGCTAATAAAATTTCTATTAGATAAAACACCATAAATTCCTATGGAAAATAAAGCTGCAGAAAGTATAAGTAAATTCTCTAAGGTCATAAAGTTTCATCCTTGTCTGGTTCCTTCATTATCAAAAGACCACCAACAACCCCTACAACTAATATTAAACCTATGATCTGGAATGCTAATAAATACTCTTGAACTAAGTAAGCCCCTATAATAGACGTTGAATCTATAAATACCCCCTTATTTTCTACAGATAAAAGACCTGAATCTAAATTTTCACTACTTGAAATATAAATATGTTCTCCATATCCTAATTCATAATATTTTCCATAAAGTGTTCCTAAAATATTTTTATCGTATGAATCATCTAAAATATCTATGGTTTTCCATTCAATATTATATATTCCTATAAGAAAACTTATGAAAATCAAAACTGAAATAATAAGACTAAATGGCCGATATGATGATGGAGTTGCAGATTTAGATAAAGTTCTCAAAAACATGACTGCAAAAGCCATCAATACTGAAATTGCGCCGACATATACTAGAATTTGGACTGCACCTATGAATTCTGCATTGAGCATAAAGTAAACAACGGCAATACCTAAAAATGTACCTGCAAGTGCTATAGCTGCTCTAAAAATATCACTTATGAAAATTACTACTATTGATAGTGAAATGATTACAGCAGATACAATATAAAATATTAAATCCATAAAAAAAGAATTTTCAATCATCTGTCATCTACCCATTTTTTCTTCAGGTCTTTATACTCAGGTTTCTCGTGTCTACCAGCCTTATAATGATCGTCTATATTATCTTTAAACGGGTCAAATTTCTTTTTTTCAAATTGTGGACGATAAAAAGAACTTGGTGATTTTTCTGATTCTGCTAATTTTTCTTTAGTAATAATCAAATTGTCACGAACATATGTCGATTTTTCAAACTTAGTACCCATATGTAATGCGTCATAAGGACAGGCTTCAACACACAGACCACAAAACATACATCTTCCAATATCAATATCAAAAACTTCAAGCTTGTAACTTTCCCCCTCTTGCGCATCAAAACCGCCAGGAACACTCACAATTTCAATTATCCCTAAAGGACAATATTTAGCACAACTTGCACATACCGTGCACCTTTCTTCAAAAAATGTAAACTCATTCCCCCGAAATCTCTGAGATTGTTCAACGGAACTCGGTACTGAAATTAGTCCTAGAGAAATTTTTATAGATAACATTGGCTGAGAAAAGAAAAGTTTGAAAATATTCTTTTTGTGAATTTTTGCATACTCGAACAAACTGACTTTTCGATCAGGATACTGAACAGTAACAGGAGTTCTAAAAAAGTTTTTTAAAGTTATAATAAATCCTTTTGGTATTCCTTTTCCAATCATTTTATTTTTCCTCCCTCACTTTTTTGATGATAAAACTCTGAAGGAAGAGTTTTGAATGAATAGGGGTACGCATTTTCATTTTTTAATGACTCAATGTTCTCATATTGTTTTGTACCTAAAATTTTTGATACACCCCAAATTGAAATTATCGCTACAGGCCAATTTATTGCCGCTAATATCAACAACTCTCTTAACCCAGGTTCAGGCCAAATAAATATAAAAATTGCAGTGGTTATAATATTTACCATTGTCAGTTCAAATAAGCCCTTCCAGGCAAATTGCAATACCTGATCAACTCTTAATCTCGGTAGAGTCATTCTAAACCAAACTATTAGGAATAACACGAATACTAATTTTGCACCAAACCAAAACTCAGTAGGAATAAATCCAGGCCCCTTCCAACCACCTAAAAAGAGTGTGGTAACAATTGCTGCTGTAGCTAATTCTGCCATAAATTCACCCAAAAAAAACAAAGCAAATTTCATACTTGAATAATCATTAAGGTGTCCTGCTGCTAGTTCAGATTCTGCTTCAGTAAGATCAAAAGGCGCTCTAGCCATTTCAGCCATTGCCGCAAGAAAAAAAACAAAAAAACCAAGTGGTTGAACTAATATATAAGGAATTTGCTGAGATTCAACAATTGTTCCAAGTGACAATGAACCTGACAACATTATTACTCCAATCACAGCTAATCCCATTGGAATTTCATAACTTATTAATAAAGCTACAGATCTCAAGGCAGATAAAATTGCTATTCTATTACCCGAGGACCAGCCAGCCGTCAAAACCGACAATGATGAAATTGAAGTGACCGCTAAAACAAACAGAATACCAATATTTAGATCCACAATATATGAGCCTAATCCAACAGGAATTACTGAAAAAACAATTAAAACAGGAACGACAACCATAATTGGTGCAAGGTTATATAAAAGCCTATCGGCATCTTTTGGTAAAATATCCTCCTTAAACATAGTCTTAATTGCATCTGCTACTGGGGTCAAAATACCGTAAGGACCCCAACGATTTGGACCGGTACGATTTTGGAACCTACCAAATAATCTTCTTTCTCCCCAAATTAGAACAATCACTCCACCCAATACTCCATTAATAAACAGGCCAATTATACTTATTGCAGACAAAATAAACGCTAGCCACTCAAAACCACTAGGAATTACCCCAAAACTATACCCCATATCAATACAGTCACTACTAGATTTAGAAACATTACAATAAATGTTTCTCCAAATCATATTTTCAACTAATAAGTTTGACATTACCTGTCTACTTCTCCCATATTCAAATCCACACTTCCAAATATTACGAAAAGATCACCAAAAAGTTCACCTACTAGCATTTCTCTCAGAAGAGTCAAGTTGATTAATGAAGGTGCTCTAACATGCATTCTATAAGGAGAAATACCACCATCACTCACTAGGTAGAAACCTAACTCACCCTTCGAACCTTCTATGGCAGCATATGAATCTCCCGGCTCTGGCCTAACAAGTCTTGGCACGTCATCAAACGAAGGTCTGACAGGACCTGGTTCAATATTTTTTATACACTGAGAAATAATTTTTAGGCTTTCTCTCATCTCTTGAACTCTCACCCAATATCGCGCATAGTTATCTGATGCTGTATGAAGTATACGCTTAAAAGTTATATCAGAATAATAGTCATATGGATTTCTGTGCCGAAGGTCCCAATCAACTCCGCTTGCCCTCAACATTGGCCCTGTTATTGATGCATTCACAAGAGATTCGGAAGATAAAACTGCGGTACCTTTGGTTCGAGAAAAAATAATTTCATTTCCAGATAGATACTCCTCAATTTCATCAATACTTTTTTCGATATCACCTAATGAACGATCTAAGGCGGGCCAGAATACTTCTGGTGCATCCATAAATACTCCACCTGGCCTAAGATATGAGTTTGTGATACGAGCTCCACATAACATTTCAAATAAATCTAGAATATTTTCTCGCTCTCTCATGCAGTATATTAATGGGGTACCCAGGGCGCCAAGATCTTGCAACAAAAAACCTGTTGCAACAAAATGGCTAGCAATTCTTTGTAATTCTGAAGCAATCATTCTCAACCATACTCCTCTAGGAGAGGGAACAATATTGCAGAGTTTTTCAACGGCCAAAATGTACGCTTGATTATTTAACATAGAGGAAACATAATCCATTCTATCCGTCAAAGTCACAATTTGTGAATACGTTCTTTCTTCAGCTAATTTTTCTGAGCCTCTATGTAGATATCCAAATACTGGCTCTACATCAACAATTTCCTCACCATCAAAAGTAACCCTCATCCTAAATACTCCATGAGTTGAAGGGTGTTGAGGACCAAGATTTACTGTAACAGGCCTAGTTTCAATAGACACTAATCATCTCCCTTACTGTTTACAATAGATTGATCATAAGTAACAAAATCTTTTCTCAAAGGATGACCAGGGAAACCATCCCATAGCATTATTCTTTTAAGATTTGGATGGCCGATAAATTTTACGCCCATTAAATCCCATATTTCTCGTTCTTGATAATCCGCACCTCTCCATAAATCAACAACGCTATCTACTTTAGGATTATTTCTTCCGTAACCTACTTTACATTTGATGATACATGATGAACGATATGAAATTGATGTAAAGTGATAAACGATTTCAAAATGGTCAATATAATCGACAGAAGTCAAACTATTAAGCAAATCAAACTCAAATAGCGGGTCATTTTTAAGAAGCTTACAAACTTCGTATAATTTTTCTGAGTTTATCCAAACATTTTTTTCATCAAATTTATCAATGGAATTTTTTACCTTTAATTCTATTTTTTCTGCTAAATAATTTCCTCGCCATTCTTGAATCATTCTTGACCAGCTACTTTTCCAACTAGACTGTATTTTCTAATTTTATCGTGAAGTTGCATTATGCCAAATAGTAAGGCGTCTGGCCTAGGAGGGCACCCAGGTACATATACATCAACCGGCATGATATGGTTCACTCCAGGCACGACCGAATAGCTTTGATAATATGGACCACCAGAAGTTGCACAAACCCCCATAGATATTACCCATTTAGGAGAGGACATCTGATCATAAAGTCTACGCAAAGGAACAGCCATTTTCCAAGTAAGCGTCCCAGCAACGATTAATAAGTCCGCTTGCCTAGGAGATGCTCTAAAAGCCTCCATCCCAAATCTAGATATATCGAATCTAGCCATTGCAGTACCTATCATTTCAAATGAGCAACAAGCAAGGCCAGATTGAAGAGGAAAAACTGATGATTTTCTAGCCCAATTAAGTAAAGAATCTATTGAACTTACAATAATATTTCTTTTCAAATCGTCAGGAACTTCTAATACTGGATCAGGAAAAGGCTCCAAATGAGTTGATTTCATAGAGTTTACCGCATCTCCTTCATTTATGTCCATATCTGTAGTCATCGTTTCCAGTATGCCTCTATCTGAAGAGTCTAAAATAGGTAAACCATAAGCGTTATTTTTTCCCATTTCATCTTTCATTGTATATCCAATCTAGATTTTTTTTCTTCCAAGCATATATATATCCAAAGGTAGCAACTAACAAAAATATAAGTGTTCCGAGCAGAGCAACTATTCCAAATTGTTTAGTCAAGATGCCATATTTGACAGCCCACGGAAATAGGAAAACAGCCTCAACATCAAAAACAACAAATAAAATAGCATAGTAATAATATTTAAAATTGAATTTTTCTGGTCGTTCTTCGAAAGGTATCATTCCACCTTCATAGGCTGTAAGCTTCACATCAGACGGCCTAGAGGGCCTAACATTAATCAACTGAGCAAAAAAGCTAATAGCTAACATTCCAATAGGTACTGAAGTAGCAACTAAAGAAAAAATTATAAGTATTGCATATTGTCTAAAATATTCTTCAAACATTTATGGATAAATTTTATTATTTCCTAATCAATAATGAGGTTATCATTACACAATGGAACCTTCAACCCAAATTTTGAGCAAATAATATGATTAGCGTGTAGCTTTCCTATTCTTTTAGAACATAGTTATAAAAACTAAAAAATTATTACACCTCGGGCATCCAAACCTTTAGCCAAATCAGAGTATGCCTCATTAATTTCATCAAGAGAATATCTTCTTTTGACTAGGCTGTCGATCTCTATTTTTTTTGAACTATAAAGATCTAGTAATTTACTAAAAGTTTCATGTGGAGCGATAGACCCATAATAGCTGCCAACCAAGGTTTTTTGATTCCTAACAATGTCAATCATAGGAATTGATGCTTCCATACCTGCAGGAGCTAAACCAATCACTACAGTCGTTCCACCTTTCCTAGTAGAATTATATGCTTGACCAGTTGTAATGCTATGACCAAATGTATCAAAAGCAAAATCTACTCCACCTGGTATAATTTCGTTTATTTTTTCAAAAGGATCTTCGTTTTTTGAGTTTACAACATGAGTTGCACCAAAATTATAAGCAAATTCTAATTTATGGTCATGGATATCAACAGCAATAATCTTAGATGCATTCAACAATTTAGCACCTTGCAATGCATTAAGACCTACTCCACCAACCCCAAAAACTGCAATAGACATACCTGTTTTTATGTTTGGCTGATTTATTACACCGCCAATGCCAGTAGTAACAGAGCAACCAATCAAAGCTGCTACATCCATTGGAAAATCATCAGGAACCTTAAAGCATGATTGTTGAGGTATAACAATTTTTTCAGCAAACACGCCTAGTTTTGCCATCTGATGTACTTCAACTCCTTCATTCGTGTGAAGCCTAAATGTGTCATCATATTGTTTAGTACCTGTAACACGATTTGTATCACACATATTTGAAAATCCTTGCCTACAAGCTTGGCAAAACCCACAACTTGGAGCAAAGGTTAGTATACATTTATCGCCAGGCTTTAAATTTGTTACTCCAGGACCTACTTCTTCTACTACACCTGATCCTTCATGACCTAGTACGATGGGCATTGGCATTGGTGCCTCACCTGTCATAACATGATGATCTGATGCACAAACACCTGCAGCCGACATTTTAACTAAAACTTCACCTGTTTTCGGTTTAGATTGTTGAAGGTCCATTATTGGCATTGGTTTATTTGCTTCAATAAGAACTGCAGCTCTCATAAAAATCTCCTCTGGATTGAATCTATTGCTAACTTTCCTGTATTACGGAACTAGAGTTAACCATACTAGCAACTTTTGCTTTAATATCCTTAACTTCCATAATGTGAGGAGATCTCCCCTGCTCTTTTTTGTCCCAAAGAACTTCGCCATTAACAGTAATTTTTAGAGCTCCACTGTGCCCTGGAATTAATGATATTGCCAATGCAGGTCCTGCTGCTTGAAATAATTCGCTTACTAAACTTGCGGCTAAATTAGCGTACCCGCATGGTACACAATATTCGATTTGGGCTTCCATTTTCCAATGATCAGACATATAGTTTTTCCTTTATAATAATCTTTATCAATCTTGATAGTTTATAATGATTATACATTGTAATTATGAAAAATTTACAACAAAAAGAATCCAATATACAAAAATGACACAATTAGTTGAATTAAAGCCTGTTAGTAGAGAAGATGTAAACCGGATAAAAACATGGTTAGATGATAGTGATGTATCTGGAGCATGGTTTGGTAGATATACTTATGGTGACCCAGCCCATTTAGGCTATGAACCAGAACTCATGATTAATGCTAGTCAATCTGAGTGGAACGAAGTTTTCAATGACCCTCATCATGAACCACACAGGGATATTTTTTCTATATATAGAATCGAAGATAACAAACATATAGGAGAGGGACAACTATCCATAGATGAAGCATTAGGAGACGCTCAAATATCTATACTTATAGGAGATAAAAAAGAGTGGCATAAAGGTTACGGAACAGCAGCTTCACTTGCTATGCTTGAGCATATTTTTGTTCATCTAGATATGTATAGAGCCTGGGTAGATATACCTGAGTATAATTCTGCTGCAAAAAATATGTTTGAACATTTAGGATTTATTCACGAAGGTACACTAAGAAAAAGTAGGCCTCATGGGGGAGCCAGACATAATTCATATATTCTAGGAATGCTAGTTGATGAATTTAAGAAAAAATACCCTAAAGGTATAGATAACCACGTAATCGATTGGGAAAAAAATATTTAATTCATGTACTTGGCCATAGAATCTAAGTATTTATAACCTGAACCTGTATTTAGGAGTACAACTCTTTCATCCAAATCTATTATTTTCTTTTGAATGAGTTTCTTCATAGCTGAAAGTGTTGCACCACCTTCTGGGGCTGGAAAAATACCTTCTTTATTTGAAATTATCTTAACTGATTCAATCATTTCTTCATCGCTAACAGTTATTGCATCACCTCCACTTTCTATGATTGATCTAATTACAAGGAAGTCTCCTACAGCAAGAGGAACTCGCATACCAGCAGCTAAAGTTTTAGGTTTTATAATTTCTTCGGCATATTTTTTATTTTCTTTATATGCTTTTACTATGGGAGAACAACCATCAGCTTGGACACATATCATTCTAGGCCTTTTGGATCCAATCAGGTTCATTTTTTCCATCTCATCTAAAGCTTTCCATATACCTACTATCCCTGTTCCACCTCCAGTTGGATAAATAATTACATCTGGAACATTAAAACATAGCTGCTCAATAATTTCATAACCCATAGTTTTTTTTCCCTCAACCCTATATGGTTCTTTCAATGTAGACAAGTCAAAAAAACCTTCATCTTCTGATGCCTTAATTGACAATTTACCTGCATCATTTATGTAACCATCTACAAGATGAACATCTGCGCCAAAAGCTATGCATTCTACTTTGTTAGGGAGTGGAGCGTCTTTTGGCATAAATACCTTAAACTTCAAACCTGCTGCGGCTGCATATGCTGACATAGCACCAGCAGCATTACCTGCAGATGGTAAAGTTAATTTTTTTTGACCTAATTCAATAGCTTTTGAAACTGCGGAAGATAGACCTCTCGCCTTAAATGAACCAGTTGGGTTATTACTCTCATCTTTTATATATAGATTTTTCATTCCAAGAGATTTACCTAAATTTTTTGAATGAACTAATGGAGTAAAACCTTCACCAAGTGATATTATATTTTCACTATTTAATACCGGCATAACTTCAATGTATCTCCACATAGAATTTACCCTTGATTTCAATGATTCCTTAGTTAATGTTTTTGAAGCCTTTTCTAAGTCATATTTAGCAAATAAAGGTTTTTTTGCTACCGGGCTCAGATTATATAAAAGTTTATGGTCAAATTTTTCCGAAGTCAGCGAGCATTCTAAATGAGAAATAGTACTATTAGTTTTTACCATACTTAAGTCCTTATCTGTAAATGTATATTTCAATCAAGTTTAGTAATTTTTCTATAACATGATTCATATCTATATCGGTATTTTTTTCCTGAGACAATGATGTAGATTTCATATTCTCAATTCCGCAAGGAATAATTAAATCATAATAATTTAAGTTGGGTTGTATATTTAATGATAAACCATGCATACTAACCCCACTTGAAATTCTTAAGCCTATAGCACCAATTTTTCTCAAGTCATTACTAAGGTTTTGCCCTTCATTACCTCCTAACCATACCCCAATTTCTTTTTTTACCCTATGAGATTTAATTTCATAGCCTGCAAGAAGTGAGATCATTATCTCTTCAATTTTTCTTACGAAGTCTACAGGACCGTAATTTAATTTTTTTATATCGACAATAAAATAAACAATTAACTGACCTGGGCCATGGTAAGTAACCTGACCCCCTCTGTCAGTTTTATGTATCGTAACTCCTAAATCACTTAATTTATTTTGTTCTGCAAGGATTCCGCTATGATTAGCATTTTTCCCTAAAGTAAGAATATTAGGATGCTGTAAGAATAAAATTGTATCTTGTATTATTTGTTCACATCGTTTTTTATGTAATTTTTTTTGGAGTGCCATTGCATCTTCATAACCTACTATTCCTAGATCTAAATAATCAAAATATTTTTTTTTGTGTAAGTTCATGAAATTTACTAATTTTATGTATTTTTATAAATTTGTTTTTATTATTCCATACGTGCGCATTATAATAGATTTTTTCATGTTAGAATCATCATAAGGACTAAAATTTATTAAATAATAAAAATTTTGAAAGAAAAAAAATGAAAAAATATATCTCCTCAAAAACTTTTATATATAATTTTATGATAATTCTGATTTTTATGTTTTTTGTGTCTTGTACAGAAAATTCAAATAATTCATCTAATTTGCTAGACAATAAAAATAATCTTCTGCCCCCTCAAGGAAATATAGATATATCAAAAAATTATTACGCTGAATTTCATACTGATTCAGGAAAATTCACAGTTGAACTTTTTGATGATTTAGCACCATATACTGTTGAGAATTTTATTAATCTATCTGAAAAAAAATTTTATGATAATACAACTTTCCATAGAGTCATTCCAGGATTTATGGCGCAAGGAGGAGACCCAACTGGAACAGGAACTGGAGGGCCTGGATACAAATTTGATGATGAAATTAATGATAATTTATCTCATGATAAAGCTGGAATATTATCAATGGCAAATGCGGGGCCTGGTACAAATGGAAGTCAATTTTTTATTACATTCTCACCGACACCTCATTTAGACGGCATGCACACTATATTTGGTGAAGTTGTTTCAGGGTTAGAAAACGTGATGAAAATTACTCCAAGAGATCCATTTAGTGCATCCGAGCCAGGTGTTGCGATTAATAAAATTAGTATAAAAAATCAACCGTAAAGAAATAATAATATATAATAATTTATATCTTATTATCATAAAAATTTTATCTATTTAGGAGACAGTAAATGAACAATCTAAATCCACCAGAAGGAAATCTGGATAAAAAATTACAATATTTTGCAAAATTTGAAACTGATAAAGGTAATTTCACAGCTATCCTATACCCAAATGAAGCTCCTCTAACTGTTGAAAATTTTATTAATTTATCTGAAAAAAAATTTTATGATGGTACAACTTTTCATAGAGTAATAAAAGGATTCATGGCTCAAGGTGGATGTCCTAACGGAGATGGAAGAGGAGGTCCTGGATATTCATTTAATGATGAATTTTCTTCTAAATTACGTCATAGCAGTGAAGGTATATTATCTATGGCTAACGCGGGACCTAACACGAATGGTAGCCAATTTTTCATAACCTATGTTGCTACTCCTCATCTTGATGGGATGCATACAGTTTTTGGGAAAATAACAGAGGGAATGGATGTAATTAATTCTCTTAGGGAAAGAGACCCTATGTCTGATCCTGAACAAGGTGACAAAATAAACAAAATAACGATTGAAAAAAAGTAACTTTATTGCTTGGGCAATCTTTTATAAAAACTGAATAATTTACCACCCACACCTACTTGATTTCGACTGCTTAATTTTATATTTTTCGGGGCAGGCTTCCCATTAACTCTAACTGATATATCTTCTCTGTTTTCAGTTAGTCTCAATTCCACATTATTAGGCAGGAACTTAAATCCTCCTGAATTCAGTGCAATTGCTTTTAATTCAGAAGAGTTAACGAAATCTTTAGATATTATTTTGTTAATTTGTGACCTATCTAAATTGTAAAAATTAACTAGTACTTTACCTTGGTCATCTATTAAATAGCCATAAGGAGAATTTTTTCTTCGTATTATCACAATTGATAAAGTTAATAATCCCAATATAAAAATTAGAATTAATATGTATATAATCCTTATACCAAATAGTTTAATTGGATATGTAATTATATTTGCGCTTATTTCAGTATCAGGTGAAGAAACCTCAAAGTTTCTATCCAAATATTTGTCTTCTAGTTTTAAATTAAGTTTGTAATTTCCACTTTCAGAAATTTTTGCAAAAACATCAAACTTCCATGATTTACCTGGTTCTGGCTCTGATAGCATAGTCAAACTTGCATCGTATACATTAGTATCATTTGACAAAGTACCTAAAATATTCTTGGAATTCGTTAGGAATGGATAATCCGAAACAGTTAAAGTTATACTAGCAACATTCAAATTTTCATCCTTAGAACCCTCGACATTTGATGTTCTAGTAATATTAATTTTTGGGAAAATTTCAGTTTGAAAAGATGTACGAGTAATAATCTTAGATGAAAATTCTGGCCAAGAAAGCTCTAAATCAATATTCTTTGTTCCTGGATCAAAATTATCAACGATTTCAAATGAGTATATACCATCATTAGACTTTTTATCTCCTGAAAGCCCTGAATCATTTAGTTTATATGATTTGATATCTATACCATTTGTAACTGTAGCTTTAATAACTGCATCAGCAATTATTTGAGGAGAATTATCTATATTTATTGAAGCCTCAATTAAAACTGGTTCGCTATTTGAAAATGGACCTGCTTCTATCATTTTTAATTCTAGAGGATTTTGAATCTCTGAATATACATGTATTTCTCCTCCAGTTTCACTAACTGATCTAAGACTCCAAGTACCTGGTGAAGGATTATTGATAGTTATTAAGTCTAAGTTCATAGTTTCTAACACATCTACGTTAGACATTTCAGGTAATGCTTTTGTTCCATTAGGAGAAAATAAAGAAACTTCTGTATCAAAGTCTTCTCTGACTAGCAACAAAGATAAAGATTGCGTAAATGGAGAAATATCAATGGGAAGAAGCTTTGGGTTATTTCTACCTAGTTCTGATTTCATAATTTCAGTAAGTTTTTGTTGCTTTAAATAATTTACAAAACCACTAAATCCACTTAGAGTACCTAAATCAAAAAACTTACCTAATGAAGCAGATGAAATTTCTCCCATTAAGTCTCTTGAAATAAGATCTGAAGATGGTAGAGTAACTACATCTATTGTCCATTCTTCTAAAGCAAATAACTCACCTATATTTCTAAATCTTTCTCTTGTTTTCTCTGATTCTCCTGATATTCTACCCGGAGTAATTATCAAAACGTTTGATCCAGCAAAGGCATTTAATTTATTGAATTCTGAGTATATATCTGTAAGTGCTCCAAGTTGATCTGATTTTATATTAGGATTTTTCGTTGAAGTATTTTCTATGGAATTTAGCAAATCATCAATCCATTTGACCTCTTTATTAACTTCAGAATAAAAATTCAACTTGGTACTATCCGAGTCAAAAGTTCCAACAAAAACATTTTCGATTTGTGAGCTATTATCTATAATTTTCAATGCAGTATTTAGTGCTATTTCATCACGGTCGGACCTGATTATCTGCTCATCAACAATAATTGAATTATACTTTTTTTCATTTTGGATTTCTTGGGCAAAAATTTCTTCTAAATTTTGAGTAGTTGATAGAAATATAGTAAATATGAAAATACTTAAATATAAAAATCGAGATATGAATTTACTATAATTACAAATCATAATTTAATATTACTGAAAAATATACGATAGTCGCAATATAAATATCTAACGAGATTTTAAGACTTTAAAACATAAAGCGCGACAAAATTGATCGCGCTTTATGAATATATTATTTATCTATTTATTTTGATTTCTGTAAATCGTTACTCCAACTGTAACTATTAATAAAGCCCAAACAAGGTATAGGTAACCAACAATGGTCACTCCTTCTTCTGTATTAATATTCCATATTGACGTAACAACTATTCCTAATAAACCAACCAAAGCGATAGCCTGAGAAAGTCTTATATTGACAATTTTGGCCGGTACTAAAGCTAATCCTAAGACAAGGACTGACAAGGAGGCAACATATACAAATGCCTGATTGACTCCAAACGCTGCAGCATGTAATGCTCCGGCGTAACCCATATAGGTAGCAGATCCAGCAGCATTACCAGCAGCTCCTGCCGCGGCTCCCTTTTCAGCCAAATCAGTCTCTCCTAATGTTAGTCCAATGAAAACTGCTGATAAGGCCAAACTTGCAACTGTCAAAGCTAACGCTGCATTCATACGAATTTTAGCCTCACCATCCGGAGTGATTGATGAAAGTCTTAGAACTCCACCTGTATATATAACGAATCCAAATAAAATTAGTATTGAGTAAATTCTAATACTATCTCCATTTGCTGCTAATTTACCTAAATATGCCCCAGCATCCTGAGGGTCTGTAGGTTGAATACCAACATGTGGTTGCAATAAATTAAAAAGAACTATCAAAACTGGTCCAAGAATCAACCAGACAATTCCAATATTTGGCATTTTTTTTGCTGCTGCCATAAAAATCTCCTTTACATTAAACTTTTTGTTACAAAATTATTTCAAAATTGTAAATATACAAGAAAGATAGCATAAAAATTGACAAATGTATAATTTTTAAATGTAATTAATTTAACTATGAGGTATATTAATATCAAGTAATTTCAGAGGAATTTGTTAAGAATGAAAATAAAAAAAATTGAATCCTTCAATGTTAGAGGTGAGACCGGAAGGACTTATTTGATAGTAAAAGTAAGTACAGACACCGAACATTATGGTTTGGGAGAAGTAGGTATAAAAGGCTGGGGATCCGCAATAATGAGTGCTGTTGAACATTTATCAGAAATACTACTTGGTGAAGATCCGTGGGAATCTGAAAAACTATGGCAAAAAATGTTTAGAGGTGGATTTTTCCCAGCAGGCACAGTGTATTCCTGTGCCATATCAGCTATTGATATTGCAATCTGGGATATAAAGGGAAAATCTATAAATAAACCTGTTTATAAGTTATTAGGAGGCCCAGTTAGAGACAAAGTAATTAGTTATCCTCATGTGCAAGGGATGAATATACCAGATTTGTTAGATAGCGCAAAAAAACATATTGATGAAGGTTGGAAGTTTCTTAGATGGCACCAGTTAGAAACAGAACCTTTTGATAAAAATAACAATGCAACATTTGATCCACTAAAATCAATTCAGTTGTCTATAACTTCTTTTGAAGAAGTTAGGAAAAACTTCGGAGATGATATCCAGTTATGTTTTGATGTCCATACAAGATTAAATCCGACATTGACGATTGAAATGTGTAAAGAATTAGAACAATATAAACCATTCTTTATTGAAGATCCATCAAGATCTGAAAATCCCGATATTTACAGACTCCTAAGAAAAAAAATAAACTTGCCGTTAGCCGCAGGAGAACAATGGGGTTCTAAATGGCCATTTAGGCAAGTTATAGAAGAAGATCTCATAGATTATGCAAGAATAGACCTGTGTATTGTTGGAGGAATTACTGAAGCATTAAAAATTACACACTGGGCCGAAACTCATTATATCGACATAGTCCCTCACAATCCACTTGGGCCAGTTAGTGCAGCAGCCTGCGTTTCTTTATGCATGGCATCAACCAATGTAGGTGTTCAAGAAATGCCTACAAAACCTGGTTCACTTGACAACAAATTATTTCCTAAACAAATAGAGTGGAATGAAGGATATTCCTGGTGCCCTGATGTGCCTGGATTGGGCGTAGATTTCAGCATTGAAGAAGCCGAAAGATGTGCAGTAAAACCATCTAGATTAGGTGGTAATTTATATAAACCAGATGGTTCATTTACAAATTGGTAAAAGAAAGGAAAATGTAATGAAAGTTACACAAATTAGAAGTTTCCCAGTATCAGATAAAGAAGGAAGATCTTATTTTATAGTAAGGGTAGATACAGATGCAGGACATCACGGACTTGGTGAAGTAGGTATTAGAAATTGGGGTAAAGCTATAAAAAATGCCATTGAGCATTTAAGTGAGTTGGTAGTTGGATCAGACCCTTGGGAAACAGAGAGATTATGGCAAATGATGTTTAGAGGAGGCTTTTTCCCTGCAGACAAGGTTTACTCATGTGCTATATCTGCTATTGATATAGCCCTATGGGATATAAAGGGTAAATCTGTAAACATGCCCGTTTATAAACTTTTGGGAGGACCAGTAAGAGATAAAGTCATTTCCTATCCTCATACTCAGGGAAATACAATAGATGAGTTAATAGAAAATTGTAAAAAAGCAGTAGATGACGGTTGGAAATTTGTACGTTGGGGGCAACCAGAAACTGAAGGGAAATTTGAAGTTTCAGCAGGTACAGCTCCATGGAATCAACCTACAAAATTAGAACCATTAGAATCTATGAAAATTGCAGTAGAAATGATGGGTAAGGTAAGAGATGCTGTAGGGCCTGACATACAAATGACATTTGATGTTCACACAAGGTTAGATACCGCGCATGTTATAGCAATGTGTAAAGAACTTGAGCAATTCAAACCATTTTTCATAGAAGATCCAATAAGATCAGAAAATCAAAATACTTACAGAATAATAAGAGACAAAATTAATTTACCTTTGGCTGCTGGAGAACAATGGGCTTCAAAATGGCCTTTTAGACAAGTCATAGAAGAAGATTTAATAGATTATGCAAGAATAGACCTGTGTATAGTCGGAGGACTTACTGAAGCTCTAAAAATCACTCATTGGGCTGAAACTCATTATATTGATATAGTGCCTCATAATCCACTTGGACCGGTTAGTGCAGCAGCATGTGTATCTTTATGTATGGCTTCAACAAACGTAGGAGTTCAAGAAATGCCAAAAAAACCAGGTTCTTTTTCAAATGACCTATTTCCTGAGCAAATTGAGTGGGAAGATGGATATTCCTGGTGCCCGGATAAACCAGGCTTAGGTGTTGAATTTGATATTGAAGTTGCAGAACAGTCATATTCTGAACCTCATGGCTGGCCAGCATTTTATGAAAGAAATGATGGCGCATTTACTAATTGGTAAACAAAAATATAATGTTTTTTTTATACACGCCATCAATATATGGATTTGCTAGTGCTTTTATATTTCTAATTTTAGCAATATCTTCATTCAATGAAGATTCTTTTCTAAAATCAGCAGGATGGATGATATTAACTATGTCTTACATAATTAAGCACTTACCCAAATTTTTTATACTAAGGTTTGTGAATTTATTCGCATTGATATTATTACTGATTGGTTTTACTATAATTTTTTATTCTTATAGTGAGGAGATAAGATTTTTAAGAGATTTAGTAAATTAATCTATCATTAAACCACCATCAATTACTAACTGAGTTCCAGTAACATATGATGATTCTTTTGATGCTAAAAATAGTGCACCATAAGCAATCTCTTTAGGATCTCCCATTCTCTTTAAGAGAGCATCCTGACCAAATTCTTTATATGCTTCATCTGGATTTAATCCCAATGAATTAATGTGCTTGTCTGTCGCTCTTGTTCTAATTGAGCCAGGACATATAGAATTTACTCTTATATTATACTCTGCAAGATCCATTGCTAAACATCTAGTTAATTGAATGACTGCTCCCTTGGATGTGTTGTAAGGGACAAACTCGGGCTGAGCAATAAATGACGACACTGAAGCTATATTAATTATAGAACTGTCATTGTTCTTCTTTAATGAATCTAGTGATTGCTTAACACAATTAGCATATCCTATCACGTTAACTCCAAGAACCTTTTCCCAATCTTTAATTTCAACGTTTTCAATTTTTCCAAATACAAATGCGGCAGCATTATTTACTAAAATATTTACTTCAGAAATTTTGCTTAAGGAATTTTTCACCATATTTTTTACTGATTCTTCATTCGATGTATCCACTGGAATATAAAAACTGTTTCCATTATTAGAATTAATTAACTCTACTGTTTCTTTACCTGCATCTTCTTCAATATCAGCAACTACAACATTTGCACCTTCTTCTGCAAACAGGCATGCTATTGCTCTTCCAATGCCATTACCTCCACCAGTAACTATTGCGTTTCTATTTTTTAATCTCATAATTTGCTCCAAAAAATATATTAACTGTTGATAATTTTATAGTATAAAATTATATTTATAACAAAAAAATTGTTTATTTAAGAGGTGCTTATGTTCAATGAAGGCTTCGGTGAAAATAAAAGTAAAAATGAAAAAATCCCCCCAGGACAATATCTAGAAAAGTCTTTTCCTGTATTATCTGCTGGGCCAACAGTTCATATTGATAAAGAATCATGGGATTTTTCCATCATAGAAAATGAAGAAATAATTTTTAAAATTTCCTGGAAAGATCTAAAGGATTTTCCTAAAAAGGAAATAAACACAGACATACATTGTGTTACAAAATGGTCTAAATTAGATACTCATTGGGAAGGAATATCTTTTAAGAATATATTTGAAGCTGTTTCTATAGATAAAAAATATAAATATATTATGGCTGTTTCTGAGGGCGGGTATAGCACTAATATACCAATAGAGGACGTAATTAATGATAAAGGATTTTTAGCATTCAAGTATGATAATGAAGATATTTCTCCTGAGCATGGTGGCCCAGTCAGATTACTTATACCTCATTTATACTTCTGGAAATCTGCAAAATGGATAAGAGGAATAAAATTACTTGAAAATGACGAGCCAGGGTTTTGGGAGAAATATGGATATCACATGTATGGAGATCCCTGGAAAGAGCAAAGATATCAAGGTGATTAAAAGTAAAAAATTAAATTGGATAAAAACTAAAGTAACAGATATCAAGTCCATTTCTCCAAAAGTTAAAATTTTTACACTAGAAACAGAAAAAAAAATTCATATAGAACCTGGTCAGCATTTTGAAATAAAGCTTATTTCTGCGTCAGGCTATGAAGCTCAAAGAAGTTATTCTGTAATTTCAAATTTTAGTGATACAAATAAACTCTGTTTCGCTGTATCTAAAATTAATAATGGTGAAGTTTCAGAATATTTACATGAAAAATTAGAAATATCCCATAATTTATACATAAGGGGGCCAATAGGTAAATATTTTAATTTAAACAAAATTTGCAAATCAGTAATTCTTATCGCTGGCGGCATAGGTATAACACCTTTTATTTTTTACCTAAGACAAAAAAATTTTGATACAAAAATATCTCTGATCTATAGTGCAAAAAATCAAAAAGAGTATCTTTTTAGAAAAGAATTAGAAGATAAAAACAAATTACACAAGAACTTTAACCTTATAGTTACATTAACTAAAGAATTTGAACGAACATGGAAGGGTTTAAATTCTAGGATAAATAATGAGATCATAAAAAGCGTAACTAATAAACATTCACCACTTAAGACACAATATTTCGTTTGTGGAGGAAGTAATTTTGTAGAAAACATGAGTAATATATTGATGAATTTAGGAATAGATTATAAAGATATAAAACTAGAGAGATTTGGGCCCTAATTTAATTTTGAAGGTTTATAGGAAATCAATGTTTCAGTTATAGCCTTACGATAAGGTATTGAAGTAGATAAATTCCATATGCTATTAGGACAATACATAGTTACTCGCCATAATCTATCATTTTTATAGAATAAGTGCGTAATATCGTTCCATAGAACTCCGTCCGTATAAAACTGATGAATTACTTCCAAACCTTTCAACATGTTTGACTGTTCAAAAGTTTCTTCGTCTTCTGCATAATTTCTATAAATTTCTGATTGACCTACGTATTCCATAAATAATTGCCATGACTCTCCTGAGTATTCCCATCTAGTAGACCAATCAGTTATATCAAAAAATCCAGGAGTATCATCATTATGTTCAATACGCATCCAGCAACTTGTAGCCTGATGTAACAAACTAATTGAAGCAGGATTGCTTGTATCTAATATCCAATCAACAGGGGCATTAACTTTATAACCAAAAGCCTCGGATGTGTAAATACCATTTTCTGTATCAGGATGTGGTTCTGGACTCAAAGATTCATTTTCGCTTATAGAGTTTGAATTAGTTATTTCCAATAGTGTTGACACAGAAATAGCAAATCCAATTCCTTCCGTAGGAACTCCTGATTCAGAATTTATAACTTTGTATGTGTTTATTCCAGCTAATTTTCCAGACATTAATAAAAGAGGGCCACCACTATTACCAGGATTTATTGCAGCATCTGTTTGAATTACATTACGATTATTATCTGATTCATACTCAACTCCAGAAACTATTCCTTTAGATACTCTGATTGAAGAAGCTCCTAAGGGATAACCTAATGCAGCTACAGTTTCTCCGAGTTTTATTTCTTCTTCATTTGCAAAATCTATAGAAGAAAATTCTGAAGAACAGCATATTTTTACTATAGCAATATCTTTTTGAACGTCTATAGTGAGCACTTCTCCTGAAAAAGTTTCAATATCGGTAATGAGTACATCTACATTTGATGCATAACCTACAACATGCTGATTTGTAAGAATAAATGCATTTTCATCGGACAATTCATAAATTACCCCCGAGCCAACTCCATTTGACGATGAAATTTTAACAACAGATTTTGATGCCCTAGATACTAATTCTGCTAAGCTTAGTTCATCAGATTGAGAAATAGGAGCTGGAATTGGCGTAGGTATAATAGTAGGCACAATAGTAGGAGTCGGACTAGGGGTAGGAATGGGTGTTGGAGTTAATATTACCTCCTTTACAATTACTGGCATTGGTGTAGCAGTTGGCATTGGAGTAGAAGTCGGGAGTGGTGTAGGATCTGGTAAAGATGATATAGTTGCTACAATAGAATCAACTAAATCTTCATCTGATTTTTCAATAGATTCTACAGTTAAATCAACTAAAAATTCTACGGTGGCATCAATATTAGTTTCGTCTTCAAAAAAATTTTCTGATGTTTTTTGAACTAATTCAGAATTATCACAAGAAAACAATATTGATAATATTGTTGACATAATTATAATTACTGTAAATTTACTTTTAAATTTCTTAAACATAACAACTTAATAATAATTTTACTTTATTAAGAAATTGTCAGGGTGTATAAATTATGAACGAAAAGCCGAACATTATTTTAATTTTAGCGGATGATATGGGGTTTTCTGATCTAGGTTGCTTTGGATCAGAAATAAGAACACCTAACATAGATAAATTGGCAAATAATGGATTAAAATTCTCCCAAATGTATAATACTGCAAGATGTTGTCCTTCAAGAGCTTCACTTCTGACAGGAGTTTACCCCCACCAAGCAGGTATTGGACATATGGTAGGAAATTATGGAATAAGCGAGTATCAAGGTTACCTTAGCAATAATACAGCTACAATAGCAGAAGTATTACGAACAGGAGGATATAGGACTCAAATGTCTGGTAAGTGGCATGTTGGAGGTACCGCTCCATTGAAAGACGGTGAAAATTGGAATCCAGGAGATAAGGAACATCCAACTCCAAATCAGAGAGGATTTGATCATTTTTGGGGGACGATGGCTGGAGGTGGAAATTATTTTTCCCCAAAAACATTAATGGATAATGACAAAAAAATTGATGTTGATTCATATGATTTTTACTACACTGAAAAAATTACTGATCACGCTGTAAAAATGATTAATGAATCTGTCATTGATTCTAAACCTTTTTTTTCATATGTTGCATATACGGCACCTCACTGGCCATTACATGCAAAAAATGAAGATATAAAAAAATATCAAAACGTCTACGACAAAGGTTGGGATAAATTACGAGAAGAAAGATATATGAACTTAAAGAATTTGGGAATAATTAAAGACTCGTGGGATATAAGTGAAAGAGACAAAGATGCTGAAAATTGGGAAAGTGTTGAGCATAAAGAATGGGAAGCAGCAAGAATGGAAGTTTATGCAGCACAAATAGACAACCTTGATCAAGGAGTTGGTAGAATCATAGAATCTTTAGAAAAAAATAATATACGAAATAATACAATTATTATGTTTCTTTCAGATAATGGTGGATGTGCTGAATTTTTAGCAGAAGATACTAATACTCCTGATGATTTAATGTTTGATGTTCCACTATGGGATGGTACTAAATTAAAGATGGGAAATAATCCAAGTATTAAGCCTGGGCCTAGGGATACTTTTCAGAGTTATGATATTGGTTGGTCAAACGCATCTAATACTCCATTTAGGCTTCATAAAAGATGGGTTCATGAAGGAGGAATTTCTACACCTTTTATAATTAATTGGCCAGAAAAAATTAAAAAAAATAACATAGTTGAACGCACGTCACATATTATGGATATTTCTGCCACTATATACGATATTGCTGATATAAGTTATCCAAGTTATATAAAATCAAATTCTATAATTAAACTTGAGGGTGAAAGTTTTTTTAAAAACTTATTAGAGAACCAAGAAAAAAATCGAAGTAAAACTATTTTTTGGGAGCATGAAGGTAATAAAGCTGTGAGAAAAGGAAAATGGAAACTAGTATGTGAGGAAGATAGTGAATGGGAACTCTACGATATGCTTGCTGATAGAACAGAACTCAAAAACCTATCTAATAAATTTCCTGAAATAGTAAATGAATTAAGTAAAGAGTATATTAATTGGGCAAAAAGAATTAAAGTTCTACCTTGGCCTATCATACCTAACCAGAATGAAAAAGAACTGGTAAGAGAAGGCACAAATCATATTCACGAGATTAAGTAAAAAAACGATATCAAAATTTAAAACTTTGGTGGGCCAGGCAGGAATCGAACCTGCGACCGATCGGTTATGAGCCGATTGCTCTAACCCCTGAGCTACTGGCCCAAAGAAATAATTTTATTGATAGAATATCAATCTAATATTGAAATTTTATCAATAAAAGTGGATAATATTTACAAATTAGAATAAGAAATATAGGGAAAATTATGAAAATTACAAATGTATATAACAAATTATATAAATGGCCAAGGTCAGTACCAATTACCAATGGCTTATACACTTACACCCATAACTCATTAGATCTAATTGTAATTGAAACTGACGACCCTGATATTACTGGAATTGGTATCGCAGGAAATACTCCTGGTGGAAATGTGCTAAATAATGCTAGCAGTAAGATTGCAGAAGGATTTTGTGAATACTTCAAGGGAATCCTTGTAGGACTAGATCCCTTAGATAATGAAGCGTTGTGGCATGCTATGTGGAAACCAAAATTAGTAGGAAGAAGAGGAATATCAACAAGAATCATATCAGGAATAGATATAGCATTATGGGATATAAAAGGAAAAATTGCTCAAATGCCTTTATATAAGCTGTTGGGAGGTTTCACAAATAAAGTAGATACATATATAGCTGGTGGTTATTACGAAGAAGGTAAAGGTTTAAAAGAGTTAGCTAAAGAAATGGAAGACAATATTGAACTTGGAGCTAGAGCTGTAAAAATAAAAGTCGGGGCAGTCTCCATCAATGAAGATGTAGAGAGAGTTAGAATTTGTAGAGAAACAATAGGCCCGAATGTAAAACTTATGGTAGATGCTAATAATGCTTATAGACACTATGAAGCAATCGAGTTTGCAAGGAAAGCTGAAAAACATGATATTTTTTGGTTCGAGGAACCTGTAGAGCCAGATGATTATATTGGTCAAGCAGAAATAACTAAATCTACCTCTATACCAGTTGCAGCTGGAGAAAATGAGTATTCAAGATATGGCTTTAGAGACATGATAAATTTGAGAGCCGTAGACATTTTACAGCCAGACGGAATAATTATGGGGGGGGTTACAGAATTTATGAAAGTAGCCGCTTTAGCACAAGCAAATGACCTTGATATAGCCCCTCATGGTCCACAAGAGTTACACATACATCTTGTGGCAGCTATTCCAAATGGACTTATTCTAGAATATTACAGAGATTCGGTTAATCCAATGCATGGGAAAATATGGGAACATGAGTTGTATATTGAAGATGGATATGTTTATGCTCCAGATAGACCAGGGCTTGGTTTAATTCCTAAATGGGATACCCTTGAACCATATAGGATTAACTAATTATTACTAAATTAGTACGTTGTAAGTATAATTAAAATATATACATATAATTTTTAAGGCCAACTATGGAAGAAGTTTTTTTAAAAGCTAAAGAAGAATTTTTAAATAAAAATAATTTTGCTATTGCTACTGTCATAAAAACATCTGGATCAACTCCACAAAAACCCGGCGCAAAGTTGCTAGTTATGAATGATAAAACTGCAATTGGTACATTGGGTGGAGGTTGCGTAGAAGGTGATATATGGTTTGCAGCTTCCGAAATGCTGAAAAATAAAACTGCTACCTTAATGAAGGAGTATGAGCTTAACGAAGAATTAGCAGCTGAAGATGGACTAGTTTGTGGAGGTAAAATGTTTTTCCTTATAGATAATATAAACAAATCCGAATCCCTGAAAAAATACAACCAAGAAATAATTTCTGCATATAACGGTGGAGCATCTGTGTCATTAGCAACATTATCAAAAAAACCAATTACCTCATTAGCGAAAATAGGAGATAAATTACTTATAAGAGAAAATAAGTCGACTTCAGGCACACTTGGAGATGAAATTTTAGATAATTTGGCTAAAAAGACTTCAGATGAAATTTTGCCACTTGGCAAAAATAAATATGTATCTGATAAGAGAGGATATGAATTTTTTATAGAAGCATATACTAATCACCCTACATTAGTTATTGCAGGAGGTGGCCATGTTTCAAAAGCAATATATAACATAGCAATAACTCTTGGCTATAAAATTATTGTAATCGATGATAGAGAAAAATTTTCTAATCGGAAAAGATTCCCTAAGGCAACAAAAACCTTAGTAGGTGACTATGCAAAAGAATTAGAAAAAATAAACCTTGGAACTAACTCATTTATTGTTATAGCAACTAGGGGTCATAAATATGATTCATACGGATGAGTCATTTATATCAAGTTACGTTAGAAATATTTTGTTCTAACACTTTGACT
>MDSY01025443.1_pt1 | contig 26718 bp, 20 predicted proteins | sample 811131 | NCBI WGS metagenome assembly MDSY01 (sample SAMN05326643, study PRJNA326480) | marine metagenome | isolation source: seawater | place: Atlantic Ocean: South West | collected 2010
TGCCTTTGCCATAATTATTACCTTTTTAAATTGTGTTTAAATAAATCATACATCTTGTCTTTTCCAAAGTCGCTTATGACGCCCAGACTGTCTCAATTACTTGATTAAGTCCGCTTTTTCTAAACTTTGGTGAACTATTCTCAATATCATTATATGAATCTTTTTCTATAAGATCAGACCAATAAGATAACATCTCAACAGGTTTTATTGAATATGGTGGCCCCTCAACAAAACCTTCTGCATATTCTAGTGATATTATAAATTTATAAGCTTCGTCCCGTAACAAAGATTTCGTATGATGAACATAACTAGATCTTATTTCAGGTCTTATCGCAACGATTGAGCCTCTGTCATACAATGCTTCTGCATCACACAAATCATAATCAAAATAATCTCCACAATAAATTGAAATCTGAATATTAATCGCTTCAAAGATTTTTAAATTCTTATACGTACTCTCTTTGTAGATTAAATTATTTTCTAAAAAGAAGGCTCTAGCGCCAATTTCTGATACTTCTATACCAATCACACGATGCCCAAGATTAGCTAACCAAAACAGATCTTTTGATTTTCCACAAAGCGGAACCAATACAGTGCAACTTCTATTAACCGGTGACCAATGTTTCTTTAATGAGGCATTACCTAGTTTTTGATGCCAGCCAATCCGATTATCTTGCCATCTATTTATCCATTCTCTAAGCAATAATTTCACCCAATAAGTATATAAAAAATATTTTTGTTTTTATTTCTAATGTTTCAGAAAAAATATATTTAGCTAAAACATGAAATCAGTATAATAGCTCACAATTCATCCGCATAATTAAACCTCAGATATATCTGAAAATAAATCAAGGAATAAAAAAATGTCAACAGCCTTATTAATCAATGGAAAACAAAAAGCACAGGAATTGACAGTAACAATCAAAGAAGCCACTTTAAAATTAAAGCAAGAAGGTATTATTCCAGGACTTGCAGTTGTTATTATTGGAGAAGATCCAGCCAGCCAGGTCTATGTAAGAAATAAAAAAAGGACTGCTGAGGAGTGTGGTTTTTCATCAACTCAACATTCTTTGGATAAAGATGTTAGCGAACAAGAGGTTTTAAATTTAATCAAAACTCTCAATGAAGATTCAGCGGTTCATGGTATTTTAGTTCAGCTGCCGTTACCTAGAAATTTAAATGAAGAACTAATCACGCAATCCATTGTTCCTGAAAAAGATGTTGACGGATTTCATTATATCAATATTGGTAAATTGGCAGCGGGAGATTTAGAAAATGCATTTGTACCCTGCACTCCTGCTGGCTGCATGTTAATGATTGAAGATCAGCTGGGTAAGGATCTATCAGGCTTAAATGCAACTGTAATAGGACGTTCTAATATAGTTGGAAAGCCCATGGCAAGTTTGTTGCTTCAAGCCAATGCAACAGTCACAATTTGTCACAAAGCAACAAAAGATGTTCCCGGTATTGTCAAACAATCAGATATTGTAGTTGCTGCTGTTGGGCGGCCAGATATGATCAAAGGAAATTGGATTAAACCAGGAGCTGTAGTGATTGATGTAGGTATCAATAGAATCGAGGTTGAAGAAAATGGTGAAATGAAATCAAAATTGACTGGGGATGTTGATTTTGATGAAGTGGTAATGGTTGCCAGTGCTATTACTCCTGTTCCTGGTGGTGTTGGACCGATGACTATCGCTATGCTAATGTTTAATACTCTCCGTTCAGCTAAAAACAGTCAATAAAAAATGAACTACCTAGACTCAGAAAATATTCCCTGTATTAATCTTAGTCATCTTCAAGAAGACTCGCCAGAATATAATGCAGCTATCCTTAAAATAAAATCAAGCTGCCTTAATCCTGGATTTTTTTGCCTAGAAAATTTATCTCCAGATACGGAAAAAATGATTGATGTAACAGCTAATCACATGGAATATTTTTTTTCAATGGAAGAAGATAACCCTGTAAAACAAGATATTAATGTAACCAGAAAATCTAATACCTATGGCTGGATGCCAATGTTTCAAGAACCTGCATATGAGCCTGGAACAATCGCACATCTTGAATCATTTGATTTTGGAAGAAGTGAAAAAGAAATCGAATCAGAAAACTTCACCAAAAATCAGTGGCCAAATATAATTGATTTCAGAAAAGATATTCGATCAATATGGAGCGAATATACAAATGTAGGCATGCTTACTTTAAAAGCAATCTCTAAAAGCCTTAACTTACCAGTAAATTTTCTCGCTGAATCTTGTAATACTCAAGATCTTAGTACTATGCGACTTCTTAATTATCCTGCCGTTGATCCATCTGCCATTGATAAAAATAATGTTGGTATATCCGCTCATACTGATTTTGAGTGCATAACCCTAATCTCACAAACCGCCCCTGGTTTAGAGCTTTTAGGCACTAATGGTGATTGGTACAAAGCTTCCTCGGATAATAAAAAAATTATCGTAATTATTGGCAAAATGTTAGAGATTTGGACGAACGGATTAATTCAAGCTACCAGGCATCGAGTTCATAATAGAGAATGGCAAAGATACAGTATGGTTCTTTTTTTTGGAGTAAATGACGAAATAATTATCAAGCCACTTCGAGAATTTTTAAAGAAAGATCAACCGTCTAAATATACTCCCATCACTCAACGTGAGCATTTAAAAAACGAACTATCGATGGCTGAAAAAAACCGAGATGAAATAGCTAAAAAATCATAAAAAACTATATTACTGATGCTAAGGTCTTTCTGGAAATATTTCCGCCACAAACCACAATGGCAATATTCTTGCCTTTGTAAAGATCTTTTCTAGCAAGAAACCCCGCAAGAGCAACGCCAGCAGCTCCCTCGATTAACATTCGATGTACATCGATAAATACTTGCATACTTTCTTTGATTTGTTGCTCTGAAACCAATTCGTAATGATCAACATATTTCTGGCAAAGATCGAATGTAATCGCACCCTCTTCAATTCCCCCAGCAGTTCCATCGGATAAGGTAGGATGACTAATCATATCAATAATTTTACCTGACTTAACAGAGTGAGCCATTACAGCTGAAGCAGATGGCTGACAGCCTATTACTTGAATATGAGGTAACAAAGATTTCATATATGCTGCAATACCAGAGATTAAGCCACCGCCGCCTATCGCAACGAATACTGCATCACATTGAGGTAGTTGAGAAACAATTTCTTTACCGCAAGTTCCCTGTCCAGATATAACTTCTTTATCATTATAAGGAGATAAATATGTTAGATTATTTTCTGTGGCATATCGACGAGCGTAATTCTCAGTATCTACTCCGTCTTTACCAAAAAACCTTACCTCGCAACCAGATCTCTTAATTGCATCAACTTTAATAGTTGATGTACCCTCTGGAACAAAAACAAGACCAGTAACACCCAATTCTCTCATGGCACACGCTGATGCAGCGCCATGATTCCCACTTGATGCTGTAACACATCCATCCCTCTTTTGTTTTTCGCTTAGCAGTAGTACTTTATTGAATGCCCCACGGGCTTTAAATGAGCCAGTTATTTGAAGATTTTCTAGTTTCAACCATACTTTTGAACCACTCAAATCACTATAATATGGGGAGAATTCCAATGGAGTTTCTCTAATATAACTTTCAATCCGATTTGCGGCATCTATTATATTTTGAGGTAACAATTTTATTTCCATGCTCATTTTAACCTAATCAAATTATCATGACCTTTAACACCTAAATGCATTTAGAAAGTATTTTCATATCATTATCGAAAGAATTTGCCTCTAAAGGCCCAAAAGAAAAACGAATAAACTTATCCAATGGACTCGCTGAAACACCATCACGCTGCATATCACATAAATAACCAGGCAAGATGCCAGCATCATGCTCAAATAAACGTTCATTAAACTCATCCGCGGTCATATGGTTGGGTAGAAGCCCCCAATGATAAAAGCCTCCACATCCTGTGAAGAGTTGAAAACCAAGCTCTTGAAGCCCTGCCTGATATCTCTCTCGCTGCGATTTATAAAAATTACAGACTGCTTGACGAGCGTGGGCAACACGATTTTTTTCAAGTAACTCTGTAACGTAAAGTTGAGAGGGTCTAGAAATTCCTCCCATCCCAAAAGAAGAGTAATTTCTAAATAATTCAATATGTTTTTCAGCAGCAATCACCCAACCAACTCTCATTCCAGGGACTTGCAGTCCCTTTGTGGCAGCCCCGACTACAAAGATATCTGTTTTATCAATATCTTTCACATAACTAATAGCGCTCATCGGTTCTGGATCATTATAAAACTCATAAGCCTCATCGAAGATAGCGCCACGACCAGGCTGACTGTACTTTTCAACCATATTTTTTAGTCTATCTGCAGAAAGAGAGACTCCTGTGGGATTACATGGATTGCTCTTAAGCAACAGTACTCTTTTAGTGCCCTCCACGGGATCAATATCATAATCACTATCGGTTGGTCTGAATTCATTATTAATATTGCTTGGAATAATATGTACCTTTTTGTTTAAAAGTCTCAACATATCCCAGTATGGGGTATATTCAGTCTCTTCAAGAGCGACACAAACATCAGCTTCAAGAAAAGCTAAATTTGCTAAAAGGCCCGGCCGTCCACCGGCAAAAACTCCTACATGATCAGGGGTAATATTTGCAGAATAATGATTATTATAATAATCAGCTATTGCTTGTCTTAACTCTATCTCACCAGTTGCTTTCGGGTATTTTAAATCCAAATTATTTAAGGCAATCGAATCAGGTAACGAAGGGCCATCTGGCAGTTGAGAAGTTAAAGGATAACCTTGAGCCCAAGGGTGGGTTCCATGATCTCCCATATACTTTGAAGTGGCATCTGCAAATTTGAATAATGTCTCATATACACCCATTGGCGGAAATTGAACTAACATAATTTATATCCTATTCTAAAATGTTTATCATAATAAAAACTTCACAATCAAACGATACAGTTCTGCAAATGATAATTCTAGAATTTTTGACAATCTTTATATATATATCATTACAAAACGTTACATTTCTTAACATTAATAAACTGAATAATTGAAAGAAGATTGTTATCATCTCACCCCGATTATAATGGTTCGAAAATTCATACACTGAAATGTTCATTTTTAACATCCAAAAATTCAAATCATGGTACTTACCCATCGGTATTTTTCTTGCGATAGTGTTGTGGTTATTAAGTGGCATCTATCAAACCGAAAATATTGATTCAAACCAACAAGTAAATAACATCAATGAACAAAAATTAAATAGTGTAAGAGTGCGCGATCAAATAGCGAAAGATATTACTCGAAAACTAACAATTAACGGCAGAACAGCTCCGTCAAGAATCGTAATGATAAAAGCTGAAACTGATGGCAGAGTAATGAAAATAGGCGCTAAACGTGGAGAAAAAATATCCAAGGATAGCCTGCTAGTTCAATTAAGTGAGCGTGACCGTTTTGCAAACCTTGCAGAATCAAAAGCCAATGTAAAACAGAGAGAAGTAGAGTTTTTAGGGCAAAAAAAATTAGCTGACGATAATTTAGTTTCAGAAATTAAACTCCAAGCAGCTGTTAGTAATCTGGAGAAAGCAAAAACACAGCTAGTAAGAGCATTTTTAGATATCGATTTTATGAATATAAAATCACCTTTCGAAGGTTCCCTTCAAGATCGTTATGTTGAAATTGGTGATTTCGTAAAATCTGGTGACAATATTGCTACTATAATTGATGATAAAATACTAATAGTAAAAGCCGAAATATCAGAAAATGATGTCAAATTCCTAAAAGTAGGTGATCTTGGGCTAGCTAAACTATCGACAGGACAGGAAGTTCAAGGAATCATAAGATATATTGCACCAGCCGCTCAAGAATCAACAAGAACATTCGATATAGAATTAAAATTGAATAATGATAAGGGAACACTCAGGGCTGGAGTTTCGACTCAATTAATTATTTCAGCAGAAGAGGTAACCGCCCATCTCGTATCTCCAGCATTACTTAGTCTTAATGATGAGGGAATCGTTGGAATTAAAATCATTGAGAATGAAAATAAAGTAAAATTTTTCCCTGCGGATATTGTCTCAACATCTGATGAAGGTATTTATATTGCAGGATTACCCTTTACCTCAACCATTATTACTGTTGGCCAAGGGTATGTTAAATCAGGTATGCGGGTACATCTTATAACTGAGAGTGATACCAGAGCATCAGTAGCTGCTCAGACAAAAAAACAAGGTCAATAAATGCAGATTATTAATGCTGCCGTGTCACGCTCTAGGACCACTATTCTTTTCTTGATTGTTATTCTCGTTGCTGGAATGACAACTTATATAAATACGCCGAAAGAAGCTGAACCTGATATTGAAATACCAAATATATATATAAGTATTACTCATGAAGGAATCTCTCCAGAAGATTCAGAGCGCCTATTAATAAGACCTATAGAACAAGAAGTGCGTTCCATTGCTGGAATCAAGCAAATAGATGCCGACGCATATGAAGGTGGTGCGAATATACAATTAGAATTTTATGCTGGTACTAATACCAATGCCGCCCTTCAAGAAACAAGAGCAAAAGTTGATCTTGCAAGAGTAAAACTACCAAAAGAAACTGAAGAAATTTCGGTAAATGAAGTAAAATTTTCTCGCTTTGACCCTATGATGGTAATTAATATTGCTGGTGAAGTCCCAGAAAGAACACTCTCATATCTGGCAAAAGATCTAAAAGACAAAATAGAAGCAAATAAAGGAGTCTTAGAGGCCGTTTTAGTTGGTGATCGCGAGGAGGTAATGGAAATAATTATTGATCCACTGGCTATGGAAAGTTATGGATTAGATCCATTTGATATTTTAAATTTAGTCAATGCGAATAATCGACTTGTTTCAGCTGGAGCAATGCAAAATACCAAGGGAAGGTCTCCTGTCAAAATATCAGGAGTATTTGAATCTGCGAAAGATGTTCTTGAGATGCCCATAAAGGTAGACGGTAATCGTATAGTTCATTTTGGAGATGTTGCCTCGGTCCAGAGAACTTATAAAGATGCTCAAGCAATTGCTCGTCTCAATGGTGAGCCTGCTCTTGCGATAGAAGTTATTCAGCGCTCTGGAGCTAATATTATTTCTACCGTTGATGAAATAAAAGAACTTATAAAAACCGAACAGCAGTATTGGCCTGCAAATATAAATATTGTGGTATCCAGAGATAAATCAAAAGAAGTGAAGACGATGCTGAGTGATCTTCAGAATAGCGTTATTTCAGCAGTTGTACTCGTATTTATTATCATCATTGGAATTCTTGGTTTACGTTCAGCAATTTTAGTTGGGATAGCCGTTCCAGGTAGTTTTCTTTTGGGTATTTTATTAATATCAATGCTCGGTATCACAATCAATATGATGGTTCTTTTCGCCCTAATTATGGCGGTTGGTATGCTCGTTGATGGAGCAATCGTAGTCACAGAGTTAGCAGACAGAAGAATGAGTGAGGGTGACAGCAAAAAAGAAGCATACTCTGCTGCTGCCAGAAGAATGTCATGGCCAATTATTGCATCAACCTGCACTACATTAACTGCATTTATTCCCCTAGCATTTTGGCCAGATATGATTGGCGAGTTCATGAAGTTTCTCCCCATTACACTAATCGCAGTTCTCTCTTCGTCACTAGTAATGGCATTAATTTTTATTCCTACCCTGGGCTCTTTAATTGGTAAAGCCGGTTCAGTAGACCAGAAGATGCTCCATAATCTCTCAGCAGCAGAAAAAGGCGATATCAATTCAGTAACTGGATTTACAGGTAAATACATTAAATTCCTAAGAAAAGCACTCCAGCGTCCAACAATCAATATATTCATGGTCTCGATTTTATTGGTTGTAATTTATGTTGCTTTTTTCTTTTTTGGACGGGGAGTAGAATTATTTCCAGAAACAGAGCCTGAATTTGCAAATATTGAAATCTATGCAAGAGGTGACTTATCAATCACTGAAAAAGATACTTTGGTTAAACAAATAGAAAGTTTTGTAATTGATTCTTCTGAGACAGAGAGTATTTATGTAAAAGTTGGTTCGTCTGGTTCTGGTGAAGGACGATCAGGAGAAAATAGTGCATCACAAGATTTAATTGGTACTATTTCATTAAACTTAAAAGAATGGGATCAAAGACGTCCTGTTGACGAAATCATTACTGAGATACGTGAATCTTTAACGGGAATAGTAGGTATAAAGCTAGCAACAGAAAAACCAGAATCGGGGCCGCCTTCAGGAAAACCAATTTCTATAGAAATCTCTTCAAGAAATCCAGAACTACTCAATGAATCTGTAGAAAAAATCAGTAATGCGCTTGGGTCTCTTGATGGAATTATTAATTTACAAGATGACCGACCATTACCAGGAATAGAATGGCAAATTAAAGTAGATCGTGCTGAAGCAGCTCGCTTTGGTGCCGATATAACAGTAATTGGAACAATGATTCAACTGGTTACAAATGGTATTAAACTAGGTGAATATCGTCCTGATGATGCTGATGATGAGCTAGATATTCGTGTTCGTTTTCCATCCAATAAAAGAAATTTAGATGAAATAGACAAATTAAGAATTACTTCAGATAAGGGATTAATACCCATTTCTAACTTTATAACGCGAGTTCCAGAGCAAAAAGTTAGCACTATTCATAGAACTGATCTTAAAAGAACTATGAAAGTTGAGGCTGATGTTGCCTCAGGCTTCCTAGATTCAGAAATTGTAAAAGAAATGATAGATGTTTTACCTTCTTTGGATATCCATCCTCAAGTGAGTATTAAATTTAGAGGTGGAAGCGAGGACCAAACAGAAGCATTAAATTTCCTTACAAAAGCCTTAGTAATTTCACTAGCAATTATGTTCATTATCTTGGTTACACAATTCAATAGCCTTTTCCAAGCTTTTTTAATTTTGACTGCAGTTGTCTTTTCCACTGGAGGTGTATTAATAAGTAATTTAATTATTGGAGAACCCTTCAGTATTATAATGAGTGGCGTGGGTGTTATTATTTTAGCTGGTATTGTGGTTAATAATAATATTGTGCTTATTGATACTTACAATGTTCTTAGAACCCGAGGTGAAAAACCTTTAGAGGCGATCATTAGAACCTGCGCAGTTCGTTTGAGGCCAGTCATTCTGACAACCGTGACTACCATCATGGGACTGATGCCAATGGCACTAAGCATGAATATTAATTTTCTATCTCGAGAGGTTTCTTTTGGCGCCCCTAGCACACAATGGTGGACTCAACTTTCTTCCGCTGTTGCCGTTGGGCTTGCTTTTGCGACAATCTTAACATTGCTTCTTACTCCAAGCTTTCTTATGCTTCAAGCAAACATAATTAATTACTATTCAAAAAAATTCGAAACTTCTGATATTTAAATTATTAAGCAATACAGTTTTCAATTTTCTTTTTTAGAAAAAACCTTTTTCTTTGGTTTATTAATTTAAGTAAACTCATATTTATTAACCTTTCTATCGGTTTTTTAAAACCACTCACAACAAATAAATAATGTTTAGAGAAAAATGGAAAAAATAACAACAAATAGTGATTCATTTAGACTGGCCTTAGGGTTTCTATTAATCGGTCAGTTTTGCGGTTTAACGCTTGACATACTGGCGAAACATTTACTTGAAGAATATTCACTATCACAATTTATATTTGCAAGAAGCTTGTTTGCTTTGATTATTTTTTCTTTTATCGCTCCTTGGTATGGCGGACTTGAGAGTATTAAAACAAAGAGGTGGAAATGGCATTTCATAAGAGCCATTCTATCAATAATAGCTATGTTTGGATTTTTTTATGGGCTCACCTTAATGCCTCTGGTTAACGCATTAACTTTGGCATATATCGCTCCACTGATTGTTACCGCATTATCTGGCTCTCTTCTAAAAGAATCCGTAGGATGGCGACGTTGGGTAGCGGTATTAATTGGATTTTTAGGAGTTTTGATTATACTCAGGCCTGGCTCTAATATGTTTTCATTCGCTTCTGTGTCGGTAATTGCAGCAGCTGTTAGCTATGCGTTATTAGCCATTACCGCACGTAAATTAGCCCATACTGAATCAACGATTTCAATGTCTGTTTATGTTTTAGTTGGTCCTTTGGTCGCTTCTGTATTCTTTTTACCCAATAACTACACTACCCCAACAATGTCTGCTTGGGTCATCTTCTTTCTTGCTGGTCTTTTTTCGGTTGGTACTTGGATTGGATTTATAAACGCCTACAAAAAATCTTCGCCCGTAATTTTAGCACCATTTGAATATATAGCTCTTATTGGAGCTGCAATTGCTGGATATTGGATATGGGAAGAAATCCCTGATCGTTTTGTTATTATTGGTGCATTCATTATCATAAGTAGCGGTCTGTTTGTGGCTTATCGAGAGATGAATAAATCTGAACCAACACTCTATTTGCGTGGTTTCAGATCAACTGGAGTTGATCTTATTAGGCGTAAATTAACTCGTAAAAAAAATATTTAGTCATTTATTTTAGTGATTCTACAATTACATTAATTCTTGATGTTATATTCTCAATCACCTCAGCGGATAGCATAATTTGTTTTTCAACTTGATCGTATTCTCTTTGTTCAATTGCTTCTCTTACCGCAGGAATTGTTTTTACACCATAACCAGTATAAAAACCGGGTGCATAAATATAGTGCTTATACCATTCACGCTTTGGTAAGCCTTCATCTCGAATCATTAATCGTTCAATGGTGTAAAGTAAATTATTAATATCTTTTGTTGTTTTTTTATTGATTCGACCAACAGTTTCAAAATTAGTGGCAGATTCCATTAATTTCGCCAAAGCATTTTTTAGTGGTGAAAAATTAAAGTAAGGGACACTGTCTTTTATAGTAGGTGGTGAAATAGTTTTTGTCGGATCAAGTGCTGCACTATAAGTACCATCAATGATCATACTATTTTCACTTTCAGTGTCAGCACGCATTTTATCTGCTAAATTTTCTAACTCACTAATATATAAATCAATATTGTCAGCGAAGCCCTTAAATTCAAATGGGAGTCGTTCTGAATTAGCCAGTCTAAGTGTTGCTCTGCCTGCGACCTGAGCTAGTGATACACCGTATGTTAAATTAGGATCACGCCACGTTGTGTAATGTTCATAGGTATCATAAAGCGTATGATAACTCCCATCCCTTGCTTCTCCTCCAAAGCTAATATTAGCTGAAGAAATACCGAGATGTTGCAGAAAAGGAGTGTAATCGGAGCCTGAGCCCAGAGGATTAATGCGAATATCTGATCTTTTTTTAGCATCTTTTTGTTTTTGCGCTGAACTATTATTTAATTTTAAATCTGCTCGTTTTCTCTCCTTGAGAGAAATATCCATTAGAGGATCACGAACTTCTTCAATGATCTGATTGAAAAAACGTTCTAAAACATGGCTACCACCAATATTCACAAAACCACGAGAATTACCATCGGTATTTAAATAAGCGACGACATGCTCCCTTAGCTCATCTGCATGCTCTTCAGCCCATTCTGTTGAACCAATTAAACCAACCTCTTCGGCATCCCAGGCAGCATATATAATTGTTCTCAACGGCCGTTTATCTGATTGTGCTAATTTTGCTACTGATTTTGCTTCAGCAAGTAATGCAACCATTCCTGATATAGGATCAGCAGCGCCATGATTCCAACCATCATGATGGTTGCCACGAATTATCCATTCGTCTGGATATAAAGAACCTTCAAGCCTTGCTATCACATTATAGGCAATAGTTGTCTGCCAATTAAACTTTAGATTCAATTTTATTTTTGCAGGTCCAGGTCCCAGATGATAAGTAATAGGTAAACCACCTCTCCATTCCAGCGGAACCACCGGACCTCCCATAGCTGTTAATAGTGGTAGAGCGTCTCGATAGGAAATAGGCAATACAGGAATCTTTGTAATTGTCGTAGCATCTTCAAATCGCAATCTTTTTGCTGTTTTTGTGGCGCCAATACCAGGTGTCAAAACATCACCAGGATATGTTGGCATATCCATGACTGAACCACGCTGGACTGCACTGTCATTTTTAAAAGGACCTTTCGGGTAAACATCTCCCATCCCATAACCATCATCGGCTGGATCTGAATAAATAATAGTAGCAATCGCACCTTTTTCACCAGCAAGTTTTGGCTTAATGCCTCTCCAAGATTTACCATACTTAGCGATAGCAATTTTTCCTTTAACATCAATTCCATAACGATCTAATATTTCATAGTCTTGTGGCATGCCATAATTAACAAAAACCAGTTCACCTTCAACATTTCCATCAATTGAAAATGCATTGTAAGGAGGTAATAAATTTTCACGTACAAATGTACTTGGGTCTTCAGCTAGAGACTCCTCAGTCAGACTTGCCTGGTATATTGTTGGAGAAATTAAACTGAGTTCACGTGTCATTGGTGTCGGGATGAGGACATGATATTCCTCTATTTCAACATCAAAACCCCATGATTCGAATAATTTAGCAATATATTCTGCATTCTCTTTTCCCGCTATGGAGCCAACATGATGTGGTTTTTTGGATAAATGTCTCATCCATTTATCCATCTCTAAAGCATTTATATTTTGATCATACTCAATTTCAATTTGATTTTGATTTAGACTTCCTTTATCACTAAAGCCCATGATGGTTTCAGCATTGAGTTGCTGCATGCCCATAAAAAACATGGCGATGACAAGATTTCTCATTCATTTTCTCCATATATAATCATTATGAAATTAGTGCTTTTAACTCAATAAGAAATTGTTTCACTTTTATAGAGTTTCTAGAGCCAAGTCTTATTAATAGTTTTTGACCACTGGATAGAGCTTCTAATTCGGGGTGTATAAACTCATACAAAACATGCGGCCTATGTAAAATAATTGGATCATTGATATTGGGTGTTGCAATTAAATGATTTATAACATCAATCATTCGATCATTAAAATACGCGTCTGGATATCCTAAATCTTCATAAGCCTCTTGAAAAAGAGGATAAAAACGAAGATAAATGTCAGCTAACTCACTCGCTCCAATTATTGCTAATTGATCCACCAAAAATTCGTATCTATCATAACTTTTTCTGCTTAGAATAAAGTCATTACCACCAGACTGACTCTCAACAATAAACGAGTCTTCAATCGCAGCAATGGGACGCATACTCTGAGGCATGTACTGTCTTGACAAATTATCAATTGTTGCCACGATCCTCTCAATCAGTCTAGTTTGAGATAGTAATTTAGCAATCCCATCATTAAGGATTTCCGATAAAGCTAAATGCAGGTATTGATCACTTTGATTTAACGCTGGCAAAGCTACTAAGTTGGGTCTTTGAATCCTTTCTACTGAAGCTAATGGCAAAGGAAATCTTGGTTCTTTCGATAGATTAGTCGCGAGCGACTCTGATGGTATGGTTAATTTTTGGGTGTTAAATATAAAATCATCATTAGTTTTCATTTTGAAATACAGGAAACTCACACTAAAGATGAATATCAGTGCAACTGTGACATTAAGATAAGGTTTAAATCTTTTCATTATATAATATCTAAACTAATGGTCCTCTGATGATACAATATTAAATGGATTTTATTATCTAAAACTATAATACTTAAATTAATGATTTTAAATATATTTCTATATTACCTCACCCTTTAAACAAAGAAAAAATTCTTACACATTCTCAGAAAACATCTAACTACCCAAATTCTCATGCCCCCAATTAACCGCCAATAATTCTGATTAACAATATCAAATGATTAATACAACTCTACTCATAAGCCTTATCAGCCTTACTTTTTTAAGTATCATCACGCCAGGACCTTCGAATTTGATAGTTATGTCATCTTCAGCTTTATTTGGATGGAGAAGAACAATTCCTCTGTTTTTGGGAATCTCCTCTGGTTCTGCACTTATGGTCTCTGCCTCTGTTTATGGGTTAGGTGCAGTTATTGAAACATGGCCGTGGTTGTTAATAGCTATTAAACTATTTGGTGCAGCATGGTTGACGAATATGTCTATACAATTTTTGAACAAAGGGTTATCAAATAGCTCTAAGAAACAAGGAGTCACTCAATCTAGTTCAATCAGACCTTTTCGTTTTTATGAAGGCATTTTTATGCAATGGGCTAATCCAAAAGCAATCATTGTTGCGTTAACTATTGCAGCTTCATTTATAGATGTCTCAGAAACACCCTTTCAAAGTTTAATGATTATTTTGGGAATCTTTATTGTTATAGGAATTCCTACAGCGAGTGTGTGGCTATTTCTTGGAAATTTAGTAAATAAAACAGTGACTGACGAAAAGTATGCTAAAAAATTCAACTTAATTATGGGTGGCTCAATTTTATTAACCGCAATAATGATATTAATGGCCTGATTATTGCTTTGATATTCAGAATGTTACAATATGGAATAGAATAATTATTATTATTCTAGGTATAATGGGTGTATAGAAAGTAAAGGGGATGACCATGGCTCAAGCTATAGATATACTAAGTCAAAATATATTTCTAAACCGTCTTAATGAAATGCGTGTTTCAGGTGGAAAAGCAATCACAACTGGAATAAACGATGAGCTACTTAAAGATTTTTTAGTTCACGATGTAGATCTACAAAATGCTATTCACCAGGGTTTTTCAAATTTTCAAGCACTCAAACTTAAACACCCAGCATTAATCAAAGCTTCTGAGAAGGAGCAAATCACAATCACACAAGAAAGTATTGTAAATTTCTATGCTCACGATATGGTAAATCCCTATGTAGCTATAAGTGCCTCTGGTCCATGGATCGTGACTCTAAAAGGTGCCGTTATCTACGATTGTGGTGGTTATGGAATGCTTGGGCTTGGTCATACACCAGAGATTGCCCTCGATGCGATGAACCAACTACATGTAATGGCCAACATTATGACCCCATCGGTCAGTCAAATGAAATTTATTCAAACTCTCAAGATTGAGATAGGACACTCGAGGAAAAATGGTACAAATTTTACTGATTTTTGTTGCTTAAATAGTGGCTCTGAATCAGTCTCGATTGCTGCAAGATTGGCTGATGTTAATGCAAAAGCCTTAACATCAAAAGGTGCTATTCATGAAGGAAAAACCATTGGACGATTGACACTTAGTGGAAGCTTTCATGGGCGTACCGATAGGCCAGCACAATTTTCACATTCAACTCAAAAAAGTTATCAAGAACATTTAAAATCTTTTGAAAATAGCACTCTGATGACTGTGACACCAAATGATATTAATGAACTGGAATCTATATTTGAAACTGCGGAAAAAGAAAATATTTTTATCGAAGCTTTTTTTATGGAACCTGTAATGGGTGAAGGTAATCCTGGACAAGCTATTACTCCTGAGTTCTATAAGAAAGCTAGAGAGCTAACTAAAGAATGTGGAACATTGCTGCTAATTGATTCTATACAGGCAGGACTTCGAGCCCATGGTGTTTTATCAATCATCGATTACCCAGGATTTCAAGAATTAGATTGTCCTGATATGGAAACATATTCAAAGGCATTGAATGCAGGTCAGTATCCGCTATCGGTTCTTGCTATGACTGGTGAGGCTGCCAACTTATATAGATCTGGAATCTATGGAAATACTATGACAAGTAATCCCAGAGCTCTCGATGTAGCAGTGGCTGTGATTGAAAATTTATCCTCTGAAATTAGAAAAAATATTCAGGATCGTGGCAAAGAATTAGTCTCAAAATTAAACTCGCTAACTAAAGAGCTGGATAATGATATTACTAATGTTCAAGGTACAGGTCTTCTGGCAAGTTGTGAATTAAACTCTCAATTCAAATGCTCAGGTTCAGACAGTACAGAAGAATATTTAAGAAAAAATGGTCTTGGTGTAATTCATGGTGGCATCAACTCATTACGTTATACCCCTCACTTCAATATGACCTCAGAAGAAGTTGATTTGGTCGTCACGCTCACTAAAGATGCTCTTTTAAATGGACCTAAAAAAGCTATTAATTAATAGATTAAGTAGTTTTAATCGGATTTTTTTACTTTTACTGGCGTTAAGTCTCGCTAGTTACTCTAGTGCGGATGATGTACCATCAATCAATGATAAGATATTTTCAAAAGAACAGGCAAAGACCGGTGCAGTGCTCTATAAAGATAATTGCTTAATCTGTCATGACAAAAAATATTTTCGCCCTGTATTTAAAACATGGGAAAATCAACCCTTAGGCACGTTTTTTTTGGTAATGAGCTCATCCATGCCTCAGGATAATCCAGGCTCTCTAACTCACCAAGAATATATTGATGTATTGGCTTATATATTATCACTTAATCGATATTCTTCAGGCAAAGAAAAATTATCTAATTCCGTCGATGACCTTAATTTAATTACCATACGACCAAGAAAAAAATAAATATCACCACTTAAGCATCCAATCATCTCGGTAGCTGTAACAAAATACAGAATAAAATTAGATCTGCTATGAATTATCAGCAAAAGATTTGTTAAGTCTTGCAAAGAAATGTTAAGGTCATCATATAGCTATTTATTTATTAAACATTCAAAAAAATTATAAATGTGGGGTAGAAATGAGTAAATTAATTCAATTGGACAGAAGATCTTTTCTAAAAAGCGCCAGCTTGACTGCTGTTGGTGGATCATTAGCGAGCGTGACTAGCATTGGATCTGCTGCTGAAGTGGGTAGTGGTGGCATCAAAAATGGTAAATTTAATTTCGATGAAATTTATGATCGTGATGGCACTGGAAATATTAAATGGGATTCGCAATACGCAAGATTTGGTGCTGAAAACATTGATGTTGGAATGGGTATTGCTGACATGGATTTTCGTGGCTCTCCTGCAATCAAAGAAGCTCTTGATAAAAGGATTCAACATAATAATTGGGGTTATGAAGATCTTAGAAAATCCTATATCGAATCTATTGTTCAATGGAACAGCGAGAGACATGGTTATAAATTAGATCCAGCTACAGTAAAAATATCATCAGGTGTGCATACTCCATTAATTGCAGCTTTAAATGCCATTACCAAACCAAATACAAAAGTTCTATTAAATACACCTACCTATAACGGATTTTATGGTGATCTTCGCTGGAGTAGAACCCAAATTAATGACAGTGAAATGTATAAAGATGACGATGGTGTCTATCATATTGATTGGGATGATTTTGAAGCGAGAATGACACCTGATACCTACGCTTTTATATTGTGTAACCCTCAAAATCCAACTGGCAACATGTGGTCGGAAGAAGATTTATTAAGGATGGGTGAACTCTGCCTTAAAAAAGGTGTTGTTGTCCTCGCTGATGAGATCCATTGTGATTTTGTTATGAAAGGTCAAAAATACATACCATTTGCAAGCTTACCGGATAAAGCAATTGTGAATAACAGTGTTACCATGAAAGCAATCAGCAAAACCTTCAGCCTTGCCTCAATGAAAAGTGCTTATTACTTTTCAACTAATCCAGTGCTTCTAGATAGAGTAAATTATATGCATCGCGCTGATATAAATTCTCTTGGCATCGTGGCAAATGAAGCAGCTTATCGAAATGGTGCAGAATGGTTTGATCAGCTTTTACCGTATATTGATGAAAATCACAATTTCGCAGAAGCGTATATTAAAGAAAAATTACCGCATGTAAAATACAAGAAAGCACAAGGCACCTATCTTGCTTGGCTTGATGTAAGTGCTGTCGGAGAAGCTATTGATGCTGAAAAACGTGCCCATGATGAGGGAATGAAAAGTGATACCCACTATCTCGAAAAATGGTTTGTTGATAATGCTAAAGTACAACTTAATCCAGGCGTAGGTTATGGAGCTGGAGGCAATGGCCATATGAGAATGAACCTTGGGACACCAAGACCATTGATCAAACAGGCAATTGATAACCTTGCTGAGGCACTAAGTAACGTTTAGAAAAATTTAATCGTTATAACCAAAAAGCACTTGCCTTTGGCAGGTGCTTTTTTATTTGGACCATCCTTGTACGGTGTCTATAAGAACCGCCGTCAATTTAACCAAGTCGTCTATATCAACCCATTCATTAGGACCATAGAAATTACCTGCCAATGAACCAATACCATAAGCAGGAACATTAAGTAACCGAATTGGATAACGAATATCTCCTGCATAATGATTTGGATAAGATTTTGGCTCTTGACCTGTAATGTTTGCTATTGAATCTCTCAATATAATACTCTCAGACCCATGCCATTCAGCTTCACCAGGATTCGTCCGATAACCCTTGGCTATTACGCTCACCTCGTATTTATCCGAATCAGGAGAAATTTCTTCAATAAAATTTTCCGCTTCAACTTTTACCTGTTTTAATAATGCTGACCAATTATTTTTACCTGTAAATTTCAATCTCACATTTGCTATCGCTTTATCTGCTACCGAACCAATACGATCTCCACCAGATATTCTTCCAAGATTAACTTCAGTATCAGCTAAAATGTTCGACTTCAAATGGTTTAAAAGTTCTACACAAGCATTAATCGCATTACCTCCTTCATCCCAAGCAGCTGAATCAATAGATCCAATTTCCATGGAACTGCCTCGCCACCCTTCCACTATAATTTCAAGATCGAATACCCCTTGAACTGCATTTTTAATATCTTCTAAGCCTCTTCCTGTTTCTGCTGGATGTGCATAAAGTACTGCTTTTATATTATGGTCAGATTTCCTAATCCTTTCGAAAATCGGGAGACTACCTCGACTGCCACCCCCTTTTCCATGCAAACTCATCACTACTGGCAGTGGACCATTATTTTCACTTAATACTTTTGCAGCTATAAGCATAGCTGCCACACCACCTTTATCATCTGCTGTGCCTAAACCGTACATTCGATTATTTTTAACCACTGGCTTATATGGATCAGTATCCCATCCATCTTCCACTGTATGGGTATCTATATGCGAAAAAATAGCGCAATCATTAGACTTTTTCTGCTCTGGCCAGCCTACAATATTCACAAATGGGCCGTCGCTCGGTGGATTCGGAGTCATGTATTCATCATGGTGCTGATATTTACTTGGTCTGTCTTCAGATTGTTCAACTCTATAGGGAAGCTTACCTAAATAATTTTTAACCAATTTTTGTGCCATTTCAGCTGATTCGCCAGTTTGACTCCTAATACTTACTAATTGACTCATTAATTCAATTAATTCTGATCGTTTTGCTTCTGCAAAAGTTAATGCGGCTGGGGTTGCAGAAAATGCATTGGTTTGATTTAAGGCAGCGAAGCCAAGTGTCGCGCTGGTCCCTATCACGAAATTCCGACGGGAAGTTTTGTTGTCATTCGATGGTTCATCTTGATTCATTTATCTTCCTTGCTATCTATTAATTAATTAAATTATCAACCGCAACCTCAACCGTGGTTTGAACAGGATCAATTACTTTGACTCCCAATTCTCTTTCAACAGCAACTCGATGTTTTACCAGTCCTGCACAGCCAAGGATTATCATTTCTACCCCTTTTTTTACTATTAAATCACGTCCCGACATTATAATCTTTCTAAACGTACTTTCGTCACTTACTGCTTCATTAACGCTTATATTTAGTGCGTTCTCCCCAATATAATACGATTCTAAATTAAGTGCTTTAATATAATTTATATGTCTTTGTATTGATTCATCACCGAGTGCTATGACACCAAAGTTTTGCCTCAATTTAGTACAGAATTTAATCGATGTTTCATGAATGCCATATATGGGTTTTTTAAATATTTGTGTTGCCTTATTTAGACCTGGGTCAGAGTAACAAGCAATAATAAAAGCATCGTAATTTTTAAGCTCATCTGAAATTTTATTAATAACCAAGGGCTCAACAAATTTAATATCCGCATCAGTCTCTATACCAAAAGGCGCTCTACTCAATGTAATACAATCTACCTCAACACTTCTTGTGGAACTATGATTATCGAATGAATCTTGCATCTTTTCAGTAACTACAACATTAGAGTTTGGATTGATTACTAAAATTTTATACATTAAAGCTCAATCTTTGTGCCAAAATTTTCTGCTGTATTTAACTCAGGTGCCAGCCTTCCTGGCATACCCGTACAATCAATTTTCTTTCGATGTATAAATTGTCCATCACCACGGTCTGCTTTTAATTTGTTATCCTCAATAATGATATTTCCTCTTTGAATAATCGTTTCAGGCCAGCCGGTAATTTGCATGCCCTCATAAGGAGTAAAGTCCATATTGTCATGTATATCCTCTGCTGTGATTGTTTTTTTAATCTCAGGATTCCAAATTGCGATGTCTGCATCCTTACCTTCAGTGATAGATCCTTTGCAATGATCCAAGCCATAAATTTTAGAGACATTGGTAGCTGCAAGAGCAACAAAATGATTAAGAGTAATCCGTTTCTTTATATACCCCTCTGAAAATAATAAAGGCAGTCTAGTTTCAATACCTGGTAAGCCATTTGCAATTTTAGTGAATGGTGGCTTTTCGCCAGCATGTAATTTACCCGTCTCATCAAAACGATAGGGGGCATGATCTGACGAATAAACTTGAAATGTTCCATTTTGCAAACAACGCCATATCTCTTCTTGTGAAGCTCTATCTCTAAGGGGTGGACTGCAGCAAAATTGTGCTCCTTGCATATCAGGAAGGTCCATAGTTTGGGCATTTAGAAACATATATTGAGGACAAGTTTCACCAAAAACTTTTTGGCCATCATATCTAGCTTTAGCTATTATTCTAGCTCCAGCCTCGGTGGATACATGCACAATTAAAATTGGTGTATCAATAAAACTCGATAATGCTATCGCTCGATTAATAGCTTCCGACTCAGCGGTACGCGGATGACTTAATGCGTGATATTTTGGTTCTTGGTGCGATGCATCAATGAGTTTTTCACTCATCCAGTTAATCATGGCATTGTTTTCTGCATGGATCATAGTAAGTGCACCTAATCTTTTAGCCGCTGCCATAATATTTAACATTTGCTGATCATCTACTATCAATTTATCGTAAGTCATATAGATCTTAAATGAGGTGATGCCTTGCTCAATAACACGAGGTAGCTCCTGATTAATTACCTCATCTGTAGGGTCCGATATAATCAAATGAAATGAATAATCAATGACTGATTTTGGTTTTGCTCTTGAATGATAAAGCTCCAACACATCCTGTAATTTTTGACCACGATGTTGAGCCGCAAAAGGAATCAGGCAGGTATTGCCTCCAAATGCAGCAGAGACGCTACCTGAATAATAATCATCTGAGGTCATAACTCCACCTGAAGATTCCTGTTCTATATGACAATGCGCTTCTATCCCACCTGGCAACACTAATTGTCCAGTTGCATCAATTTCTTTTCTGGCATCGCCAATATTTTTTCCTATTGTTGTAATTAAGCCATCTTTAATGCCTATATCTGCATGAAATGTTTCAGTAGCATTTGCCACTGTGCCATTTGTTATCTTTAAATCAAATAATTCCATAACGAGTATTATCCTCAATTCTTTATAATTATTGCCTAATCTTACTATTCAACTAGTGCTTATATTTCTCTCAACACGTTCAATTATTCGAGTTAATTCAGCAAGATCTTTATCGCTCATTCGAGGTCCTGGATCTCTTACTTTCGGACAACCAATAGCGCCTCGGCGAAATAATATCTCTTTTCTAATAGCTAAGCCAAAACCAGGTTGTTGCTCATATCGTACTAAAGGTAAATATGTATCAAACAAATCTTCTGCGGCATCGATTTCCCCTTGTTTGTGTAAATTATATACTTCTACCAACATTTCTGGATAAGCAAAGCCTGTCATCGCGCCATCTGCACCTCGTTGTAATTCCTGAGGAAGATACAAACCGCCATTTCCCGTTAATACAGAAATTGGACGAATATCTCCATCTTGAATCGATGCTTTAACTTTAGATAGTTTGTCTAAACCAGGCCACTCTTCATGCTTTAACATAACCAATTGATTAAAATCATTAACTAATCGATTAAATGTTTCTAGCGAAATTTCTGATTTTGTTAGAAATGGATAATCCTGGTAACACACTGGGATGTCATCACCTATGGCATTAAATATATTTGAAAAATAGTTATATATCTTCGTTTCAGTGCCTAGACCCATGGATGGTGCCACCATCACACCCGCAGCTCCCATCTCCATACTCATATTGGACAATTTCTTTAAATTATCAAGCCCTGCATTGGAAACTCCGACAATTACTGGTACCTGTCGATTTACTTGTTTTAAAACAGTGCTAATAAATAACTCAGACTCACCCGGGGAAAGCTTAGGTGCTTCACCCATTACACCCAAGATAGTAATTCCATGAACTCCTTTCTCTATATAAAAATCAATGAGTTTTTTTGTACTCTCTGTATCAAGTTGTCCAGATTCTTGAAAAGGTGTAGCTGAAATAATAAATACACCTGCGGCCGTTTCATCCAGTTTGTTATATAACATTTAAAATTGTCCTTAATATTTATAAGTTAAGTTATTCAGCAATCTTTATATATTGCTTATTTTTATCGGTCAATTTGGTCGCATATCTATTCTCACCAGACATATAGTCACGCATTAACTTAAGAAATACACCAATCAAAAATAATAATGCTATTAGATTAGGTAATGCACTTAATGCAACCGAAATATTTGCCAGCATCCATAACTGATCAACATTGCTGATACCAGCAAATACAATGCCAGGTAAAAAATAAAGCCACTTAATAATATTGAATATTTTTTTGTTAAATAAATCGACCAATGCGGTTTCAAAATATATAAAAAAACCAATTTGTGTTGATAAACAAAAAGTCACGATGGCGATTGAAATAATCGCATTTGCAATCTCAGGAGAATAATACGTGGCAAACCCTTCTAATAATAATTCAATACCAGAGCTGCCATTTGCGAGTACCCCAGAACAAAGAATTATTAAAGCTGTAATAGTGCAGACAACAGTGGTGTCAAGAAATACCTCTGCAGACCCCCATAATCCCTGTAAAAATGGATGCTCAGTTTCGGCATTTGCATGCACCATAGGCGCCGTTCCCAATCCTGCCTCATTGGATAACATTCCTCTAGCCATTCCCATTTGAATAGCTGACATGACTGCTGCTCCCGCAAAACCGCCCACAGCTGGGGCTGGAGCAAATGCAAAGTGGAATATTTGAGAAAATGCCCCTGGTATAGAAGAATAATTTGCTAGTACAATAAAAAAACCACTGCATAAATAAATTATCGTCATTAATGGCACTAAAGTTTCACACACTTTCCCAATTCTTTGGATACCGCCAACTGCAACAGTCATTGTAATTAAACCCATTAAAGATGTAGCCAGATACGGATTAATATCATAACTTGCTTCTAAGGCACGACCGACTGTGTGAGCTTGCAACAATGATGAAGTAAAAATACAATTAACAATAATTCCTATACTAAAAAAAGCTGCCAAAACCTTCCAGCCCAGCGCTTTTTTAATATAATACATAGGCCCACCACGAATATTTCCACTGCCATCAACCTCTCTATAATGAACAGCAAGAGTGATTTCTGCTGCTTTTGTAATCATGCCAAAAAAAGCCATCACCCACATCCAAAAAATAGCGCCTGGGCCACCTATTGATAATGCGGTAGCTACACCTGCCATATTTCCCATACCAACAGTACCAGCCAAGGAAGCTGTTGTAGCTTGAAAAGGTGAGATACTCTTTTTTGAAGTCTGTTTCTGTTCTCGAAATATTTGACCTAATGTATGACTAAAAATTAACTTAAAATAACGAATTTGAAAAAAACGTGTTTTTACTGTTAAATAAATTGATACAAAAGCAATAAAAGCCATGGTCCATGGGCCCCATAACCACTCACTTAGTTGTCCAATAACCTGTAAAAAATAATCAAACATGGATTTTTTCCTTAGATAGTTATCTTTAATACCTTAAGTTAATAACTAATACAATCCAAATAAATAGAGTGCATAAAAATAATACAATTTAATAAATATAGAGACAAATATACTCTACCAATTGAAAATATATTACTTAAGATTTAATTTTTACCCAGTTGGGGTAGACTCAATATTATATAAATATGTTTAGAATAATTTATCAACCTCTCCAAAATGGATTTTTGAAATTGTAATAGGGAAAATAATATGAAACTTATCATGAAAAATAGAACGTTAACTTTGCTTACTCGAATTCTTACCTATTGTTTTATTACCCTCGGTATCATCGCTTGCTCTGAAAACTCTGAAATAAATCAATCTAATGTCACGGTCAGTTCAGGACAAGGTACATTAGAGGGTCAATGGGAATATCTTGGTGGAGATGCAGCTCACACACGTTACTCACCAGCAAATCAAATAACCGCAGATAACTTTGAAGATCTAGAAGAAGCCTGGACATGGGATGGAGCAAGCTTCAATGCACAAAGCGGAAGATCTACACCAAGTTATATAAATGGTACGTTATATACAGTCGCAGGTGCGCGTAGATATGTTACGGCAATTAACCCTGAAACAGGTGAGCTAATCTGGTCATATGGAGAGCCAAAAACAGGCCGTTATGAATACTCCATGAGAAAAGACTACGGTAAAGGTGTCGCTTACGCTGAAATTGATGGTAGAGGTGTCATCTATATTAGTTCTCCAGCATTTTTTTTAACGGCTCTAGATGCTAAAACTGGTCAGCCATTAGAAAACTGGGGAAAACCTGTACCAATTGAAGGTTTCCCTGAGAGTGGAGTTGTAGATATGCTTGCTGACCTAGGTCATGATTATGATCCTTATGATGGATTACCACTAGAAACAGGTTATATAACTACATCCTCTCCACCCATTGTAGTAAATGGTGTCATTATCGTAGGCAACTCTCATGAACAGGGTTATTACCAATCAAGAATAGAAAATGTACCTGGTGATATTTTGGGTTATGACGCCAGAACGGGAGAATTTCTCTGGAAATTCAATGTAATCCCTCAACCAGGTGAAGTAGGTCACGAAACTTGGGAAAATGATGCGTGGAAATACACTGGTGATATATCCTCATGGGCACCAATATCTGCAGACCTAGAAAGAGGCATTGTTTATATACCTACGAATGGAGTAACAATCGATTATTATGGTGGATTTAGTCCGGGTGATAATTTATTTTCAACCAGCTTAATTGCCTTGGATGCTAAGACAGGTGAGCGAGTCTGGCATGCGCAATTAGTGAAACATGACATTTGGAACTACGATACGCCCACAGCACCAATCCTTTTAGATGTCACCATTGATGGTGTGGAAGTCCCAATAGTGGCTCAGACAACAAAACAAAATTTTGTCTACACTTTTAATAGGGAAACTGGTGAACCAATTTGGCCTTTTGTAGACACTCCTGTTCCTGCTTCTGATATCCCTGGAGAAAAGCTCTCTGAGACTCAACCCTTCCCAACTAAACCATTAGCATACGGTATGCAGGGATTAGTTCACGATGATCTTATTGATTTCACTCCAGACCTACGCGCAAGAGCTATTGATGCTCTAAAAAATCATAAAATTGGCCCTTTATTCAATCCACCGTTACACAGAGATAATGATCAAGGTTATCGTGCTGCATATTGGTGCCCTGGAGATGGAGGAGGCACAAATATTGATGGCCCAAGTGTTGCAGATCCAACTACTGGAATTCTATACGTATCAACTAAGAAGGCTTGTACAGGAAGAATTATTGTTTCAGGAGAAGAGCGGGATAAGAATATAAAACTTCCTACTGGTGCTGAATTTTCTGACTTTGCATCACTGAGATATGATAATGTAAAAGGCCCAGACGACCTGCCATTATTCAAACCTCCTTACAGTCATATCACTGCAATTGATATGAATACGGGCGATCATTTATGGCAACTTCCTATTGGTGAAACTCCCGAAAGAGTTCTCAATCATCCAGATCTTCAAGATATGGATATCCCTACTACTGGAACTGGAAGAAATGCTGCAATGGGAGTCACTGAAACAATTTTCATGTATACAGCAATGGCTAGTGATGGAACAAATATGCTCTATTTTGTGGATAAAGTTTCAGGCGAACAACTCGGTGGAGTGGAGATGGAAGATCGTACTAATTATGGTTTGATGAATTATGTTCACAAAGGCAAGCAATACATAATTTTACAGACGGGACCAAAATTAACTGCCATGGCTCTCTATGACGAGGATGCAGAAAGCGGTGATGACTACTGATAATAATCAGGGGCTCGTAATGTATGAGAGCCCCTTTTATTAATCCTATTAAATTATTGGCCTGGATTATATTGACGAATAGCTCGACTCATAACGTCTTCATTGTAATAGGCGACATCTTTAAATTTTACATCTTTGTAGCTGACTGCTTGGTCATAAAAATGAGGTGAATCAGGATCGCCACTTTGCCCACCTGCCAAAATACTTTTTGCTTTCACCTTATCGCCAAATTCAACCACAGCCACGAAGCTGTTTCCACGATAACCATAAATTCGTTTTGTGTTTGGATATTGCGTTGCTCCAAATGCTGCTAATGCCCCCCATTTTCCAGAAGCCATACCAATAGGAAGGCTCGGTGCATCATCATCATGAGGCTGGTCAATATCTCCAGTAATTCTTTGTAATCTATTTACTTCTCCCCATGGAATATTCCATCCACCAAAGTCGTCCTCAAGAGCAGCAATCGTTTTTTCAAAAATAGCTATCTTTTCACTATTGGGTGAATCAGAACCAAA
>MDSY01070211.1_pt1 | contig 26701 bp, 22 predicted proteins | sample 811131 | NCBI WGS metagenome assembly MDSY01 (sample SAMN05326643, study PRJNA326480) | marine metagenome | isolation source: seawater | place: Atlantic Ocean: South West | collected 2010
GGCAGTTTCAAAGTTTATTTAAGTGACGACTCTGAAAATTTTGGAGGTGTTTCTTTCTACCCTGATCCTATTGGAAATAAATCAGACTCTTATATTTCATGTAAAGTAAAGAGTATTAATGAAGTAATGGAAAAACTCAATATTGAATCTATTGATCTAATTAAGATTGATACTGAGGGTGCCGAGCATGATATCTTAATGGCACTTCAAGAAAAAGTTCTAAGAAATACATCTTGGATAACTGGTGAACTTCATGGTAACCAAGATTTTGCATTATTGAATTATCTTAATAAATTAGGCTTTTCAATAAGTATGAAAAAAAATATTGATAATAGGTTATTTATGTTTCATGCTGGGAAATTGGAAATTGTTTCTCAACTAAGCAGGAGAGATATAAAAGCTCTATAAGGAGTTATTTAAATTAATCATATGAAAGTTAGCGCATTTACATTTATTAAAAATGGTCAGATATTAGGTTATCCATTTTTGCAATCAATTAAATCTATTCTTCCAATTGTGGATGAATTTGTTATTAATGTTGGTAAAAGTGAAGATAATACGCTGGAGATTATTAAATCATTCTCTAGCCCTAAAATACGCATTATTGAGTCAAAATGGAATGACTCAATGCAGGATAGAGGGTATGTATATGGGCAGCAAAAAATGATTGCTCAGTATAACTGCACTGGAGATTGGGCTTTTTATATTGAAGGTGATGAGGTCTATCATGAGAATGATTTAGAGCAAATTAGGAAATCTATGGAAATCCACTTAAATGATTCTAATGTTGAGGCTCTTGTTTTTGATTTTATGCACTTTTATGGTAATACCAATAGCTTCCTTAATTCTCCTGGGTGGTATCGTTCTGAGGCGAGAATTATAAAAAACTCGATTAGATCATATGCTCCAGATGGCCTTTTTTGGGTTGTCTTAGATTCTAATAAAAAAGGTAGGTATCCAAGAGCTAAAAGTGCTGGAGTGACCTGTTACCATTATGGATGGGCTCGAAGTGAGGATCAGATGAATCTCAAGAGTAGTAAGGTTCAAAAGTACTGGGGTGGTGAGCCTGTTAAAATTGACTATACTCAAATGGACCAGACAATTATTCAAGAATTTCAAGGGTCTCATCCAGAAATTATGAAAGATTGGCTTTCCAAAGATGATGGTCTATACATAGCAGATAGTGCATATAAACCAACCCAAAAACAAATAAAACATCGATTAATGATTAAACTTGAAAAACTTTTTGGCTTGGAGTTGAGTAAAAAACATTATAAGTTAGTGTGATGAAAATTTTGATTGAACTTCCTACATGGCTTGGCGATACAGTAATGACAACACCTGCGATTGAGAATATTGTAAAACATTTTGGTAATGTTGAAATTACTTTATTTGGCTCGTTTATCTCTATTGAAGCTTTGAAAAACCATCCAAATGTAATTAAAACTTATGTTTTGGATAAAAAGTTTATTAATTTATACAAAATCCTAAATGACTTTGGAGAATTTGATTTATTCTTCTCTTTTAGAAATTCGTTACGGGCAAAGTTTATTAAATTTTTCATATCTTCTAAAATTAAGTATCAGTTTGACAAAAAAAAATACAAAAATAATCATCAAGTCGAAAAATATAATAAATTTGTTAATGACAGCCTTAAAATCAATGTTCTTGCAGGTGGATTGATATTACATACTGTAAAGCAAAGTAAAGATAAAAAAAATAAAGTATTAGGGATAAGTCCAGGCGCGTCCTATGGAGTTGCTAAGCGCTGGTATCCAAAAGAATTTGCAGATGTAGCTATTGATTTGTCTAGTAAGTATGACATTATTATTTTTGGAGGTCCTGGGGAAAAAGATATTGCAAAAGATATTGAGAAATATTTGATTGAAAAAGGTGTTGATAACTATAAAAATCTAACTGCTAAAATAACTATTAAAGAACTAATTTCTCAAATTGCTAATCTTGATTTATTTGTTACTGGAGATAGTGGGCCAATGCATATTGCAGCAGCTTTTCAAATTCCAACAGTAGCTATTTTTGGGCCAACTAATGACAAAGAAACCTCTCAATGGACGAATGAAAAGAAAATTATCCTGAAGAAGAATTTAGAATGCCAGCCATGTATGAAGAGAAAATGCCCACTTAAACATCATAATTGTATGAAGTTAATTAAATCAGTAGATGTTTTAGATGCTGTTAATTCTATTACTTAATTGTTCGAAAATGCTTGTTCAATTAGATGGCATATAGTGTGGCCAATTAAAATATGCATTTCTTGAATCCTAGGCGTATCTTCAGAAGGGACTATGAGATTAACATCACATAGGTCATTAAAATCACCTCCACTTCTTCCACTAAGGCCGATTAATCTGCAATTCATAGCCTTAGACGTTTTTAACGCATTTACAACATTACTGCTTGTGCCTCCAGTACTGATACCAATACATACATCCCCAGGATTAGCAAGTGCTTCAACTTGTCGTGAAAAAATTCGATCAAATCCATAATCATTACCAATAGCTGTAAGTATAGAAGTATCTGTAGTAAGGGCTATAGCCCCTAAACCTTTTCGCTCTGTTTTATACCTACTAACCAATTCTGCAGATATATGTTGAGCATCTGCAGCGCTTCCGCCATTCCCAAAAAGGATGATCTTTCCATTATTATTAAGACACTCAATACAAATTTTTGCAGCATCTTCCAAAGGTTGCGAGATAGTTTCTATTGTATCTTTTGTGGTTTTTAAATGCTCTCTAAATTCAAATTGTATTCTTGACTTCATAGTTAATTACCTTTTTTTATTTTCTTAATAGTCAAAGAGGAGCTTTTGCCTGGGATAAATTCAATCAATTTAAGTTCTCCAGCAATCTTTTGTCCCACAACCTCTTTTCCCTCGTAATCACTTCCTTTTACTAGGATGTTTGGCTTAATTGCATTAATTAAATTGTAAGGAGTGTCATCATCAAAAATTACTACATAATCTACAACTTCAAGAGCTGCTAGGATATATGCCCTGTCTAATTGAGTATTAATTGGGCGGTCTTTTCCCTTTATAGAAGTTATTGATCTATCGGAATTTAGTCCAACTATTAAAATGTCACCAAAACTTTTAGCTGACTCTAAATAACTAATATGGCCCATATGAATTAAATCAAAACACCCATTAGTAAAGATTATTTTCTTTCCTTTTGCTTTTAAAACTTTTGTCAGAATAGTAATTTCTTGAAGGGACTTAATATGCTCAATACTAGATGATTTATTAATACTTGATTCATATTCATTTATTTCATTCATAGTTGCAGAGGCGCTTCCAATTTTCCCCACAACGACTGCTGCTGCAAGGTTAGCAAACTCTATTGCATCATCAATATTTATCTCACAAGCCAGAGCAAATCCAAGTGAGGCAATAACTGTATCCCCAGCACCAGTAACATCAAAAACTTCTCTTGTAATTGTAGGGTGAATACGAAACTTATCATCAAACACTGCTACCCCATTCTCGCTAAGAGTAATTATAGATACCTCTAAATCAAATTTTGATTTAAGCGCTTTGATTGCTTTAGCTAGGCTGGTATTATCAATAATAGCAATACTTGAAGCTTCACTTGCTTCTTTTATGTTTGGAGTAAGTAAATATGCACCTTTATATTTAATGTAATCTTGCCCTTTAGGGTCAACCAATACTTTTTTCCCATTTTTTTTCGCGACACTAATTAAAGATTGAGTTAATTTAGACGTTAAAACTCCTTTTCCATAATCGGATAGGAGGACAATATCAAAGGTAGAAATAATTTTTTTAAAAGAACTAAGAATAGTGTTTTGTGAATCATTGCTGATTTCATCAGTACTTCCAAGATCATATCTAATTACTTGCTGCTTAGCGACGATAATTCTAGTTTTTTTAGATGCTATTCGTCCTTTTTGAATAACTAAATATTTCGTATTTATATTAATTTTTTCTAATAATTTTTTTAAGGTCTTTGAGTTATTGCAATCACCTAAGACACTAATTACATCTATTTCTGAACCAAGAGCCTTCAAGTTATTTATTACATTACCAGCGCCTCCAAGAAGTGTGCTTTCATTATTAATATCTATTATTGGAACAGGTGATTCAGGTGAAATTCGATCAGATGATCCTAGTAAGTAGAAATCAATCATAAGGTCGCCAATAACCAGTATTTTTGGTGCTTTATCTTTAAATTTAATCATGAATCTTTTTCACCATGAAGTCTTTTAATTTCAGGAATATATGCATGTATGCCATCCTCAAGAGAAAAAGAGGGACGAAAATCGATATTTTTTAATGAAGAGTTTATATCTGCTTCAGTATTAAATTGATAGCCACTGTAGGGATTTTCAAAATAGTCTACAGTTAAATTAGTGCCAAGTTCCTTTTGAAGTATATCAACAACATCTTTGAAGCTTCTTGGAATTGATGTACCAATGTTATACGTGCCATTTTTTAAAGGATTACATGCTTTAATATTTGCTTGAATAACGTCTTTAATAAATATAAAGTCACGATATATTTGATTTGAATTTTCAAAAAGACGAGGATTGTCTCCATCTAATATTTGGTGACCTAGCTGGATAACCATAGATGAAGTTTTAGCTTTATAAAACTCTTTATTTCCATATACATTAAAAAACCTTAACCCAACTATAGTCATATTAGGGTTTTCTTGAGAATACCGGGTCGCAATCTGGTCCATTAGAAGTTTACTAAATCCGTAAGGATTTTCAGGACTTTCTTTTCCCACAGTTTGTGGTGCAGGTAGATTACCATATGTAGCTGCTGAGCTTGCATATACTATTGTGGCATTGTCTTTTTTAGCAATTTCTAATAAGTCATAGAATGAATTTACATTAGTTTGAAATACAACCTCTTGGTCATAAACTCTTGTATCTGAGATTGCTGCATGATGAAAAATAAAATTAAAATCATATTTATTTAATTTTGATAAATCATCCATGTTAATAAGGTTGCCACAGATTATATCCCCCTTAAACCCAATTAAATTTTTATAGTGACCATAACTCTTAGGGTTACCGTTAGAAAAGAGATCTTCATTCCTGAAGCAATCAAAAATTACTATATGTGCTTTAGGAAAATTCTCTTGAAAATAAAATGCAAGGTTGCTCCCAATAAATCCTGCACCTCCAGTTATAAGAATTGTTTTATTATTAAAATCTATATTGTTATAATTCATATATTATTTTAAATATCAATATTTCAAAAATCGTTTCTTTACTATTATATAGGTTACTAAATAATAAATAACTAATGGTGAAATACATTGCTTGTTTATTTAGACAAAATTTTGTTCCCTTAATTTGTATTTAAAATCATAAACAGAATATTAGTTATCTATACACAATTTTCTTTTATTTTCTTTTTAGTTTAAAATGGTTTTTTAATATAAATAAATGCCACTTGAAAGTCAAGATTAGTAACATTTAGTTATTAATTCTGAAAATATTTTATGACAATAATCCCAGTAATTTTATCAGGCGGTTCTGGAACACGTATTTGGCCATTGTCTAAGCAACAATATCCAAAACAGTTTCTTTCTCTATTTGGAAAAAATAGCCTTTTTCAGGAGGCATTAATTCGATTAAATGGGTTAAAGGATATTGGTAGACCTATAATTATTTGTAATTCTGATCATCGATTCCTGGCAGCAGAGCAATTAAAACAAATTGGCGTAGATAATCCAATAATTCTTCTTGAACCAGTTGGAAGAAATACTGCACCAGCAATTACCGCAGCAGCTTTAAAAATTATTAGTGATTTTGATTTAAAAGAAACTATGATGCTTGTTTTATCTGCTGATCATGTAATTAAAGATGTAAATGAATTTCATAATGCAATCTACAAGGCTATTCTTCATGTAAAGGCTGGCAGGCTAGTAACTTTTGGAATTACTCCTACCTCCCCGAATACTGGTTATGGATATATAAATTTTTCTAAAAAAAGTAGTAATGAATCTTATAAGGTAAATAAGTTTGTAGAAAAGCCAAATAAAGAAACTGCCGAACTATATTTAAATCAAGGTAACTATTTATGGAATAGTGGAATGTTTATGTTTAAACCAAAGGTTTTTTTAGATGAACTGACTATTCATTCGGAGAAAATATTAAATACTATTAAAAAATCATTAGAAAATTCATCAGATGATTTAGATTTTATTCGCCTTGAAAGAAATGCCTTTGAATTAAGTCCAAGCTTATCAATAGATTATGCAGTTATGGAAAAAAGTGATAATGTAGTTGTGTTAAAGCTTGACGCTGGTTGGAGTGATGTTGGTTCATGGGCTTCATTATATGACATTAGTGATAAAGATAAAAATGGTAATGTTCTAAAAGGTGATGTTTTTGCTGAAGAAACTACTAATAGCTATGTTGATGCTGGGCATCATATGGTTGCAACTGTTGGCATAAATGATCTAGTAATTATTGATACTCCAAATGCAACTTTGATTGCAAACAGAGATAAAGCTTCAGAGGTTCAAAAAATTGTCAAAAAATTGCAAAAATTAGAACGAGAAGAGTATAAGAGTAATCGTAAAGTTTACCGCCCTTGGGGGTGGTATGATTCAATTGAATCTGGCTTAAATTTTCAAGTTAAAAGGCTTCATATTAATCCAGGAGCGAAGCTATCTCTTCAAAAACATTATAAGAGGGCCGAGCATTGGGTTATAGTTAGTGGTACCGCTTCAGTGATAAGTGGTGAGGATAAGTTTACTTTAAGTGAAGGTGAGTCAACATTTATTCCTATTGGAGTAGTTCACTCTCTTGAAAATACAACTAATAAGTTGTTGGAAATCATTGAAGTTCAAAGTGGAGCCTATCTTGGAGAAGATGATATTATTCGTTTTGAAGATGTATATGGTAGGGTAGTTGAGAACAATAAATAATCATTAATTAGAAAAAAGTAGGAATTTAAATATGGTGGCTAATAAAGTAGCTTTAATTACAGGAATAACGGGGCAAGATGGAGCCTATCTAGCAGAGTTATTATTAGGTAAAGGCTATGAAGTTCATGGAATTAAAAGACGCTCTTCTTCCTTTAATACTGACAGAATTGATCATCTTTATCAAGGTCCGCATGATTCAAATCGAAAATTTATACTGCATTATGGTGATTTGTCTGATTCAATGAATTTAGTTAGGATCATAAAAGAAATTCAGCCAAATGAAATTTATAATCTTGGAGCACAATCTCACGTTGCAGTGTCTTTTGAAACTCCAGAATATACTGCTGATACAGTGGGATTGGGGGCGCTTCGTATATTAGAGGCAATAAGAGTTTTAGGATTAGAAAAGAAAACTCGATATTATCAAGCGTCAACCTCAGAGCTTTTTGGCGAAGTTCAAGAAATACCTCAAAAAGAAACTACTCCTTTTTATCCTCGCTCACCCTATGGAGCAGCGAAGTTATATGCTTATTGGATAACTATTAACTATCGTGAGGCATATGGAATGTATGCTTGTAATGGTATTTTATTTAATCACGAGTCGCCACTTCGCGGGGAGACTTTTGTAACTAGAAAAATTACTAGGGCATTATCTAGAATTTCATTAGGTTTTCAAGATGTATTGTATCTAGGTAATCTAAATTCTATGCGTGATTGGGGTCATGCAAAGGATTATGTTGAAGTTCAATGGCTTATGCTTCAACAAGAAAATCCTGATGATTTTTGCATTGCAACAGGGATTCAACATTCTGTTAGGGATTTTGTTAATTTTTCTTGGTCATACTTGGATAAAAAAATACGCTGGGAGGGAGAGGGCATTGAAGAGAAGGGCTACGATGTCGACTCAGGAAATCTAATTGTAGCAGTTGATAGTCGTTATTTTCGGCCAACTGAAGTTGAAACTCTATTAGGAGATTCAACCAAAGCTAAAGAAAAATTAGGCTGGAGTCCTAAAATTACTTTAGAACAAATGGTTCATGAAATGATGGAAAATGACATCAATATTGCTAAGAGAGACTCATTGGTTAAAAAACATGGTTTTAAAGCACCAGACTTTAAAGAATAATTTATTTCGAAATGAATCTTGAGGATAAAATTTATATTGCTGGCCATCGTGGCTTGGTTGGCTCAGCTATTTTGAGAATTCTTGAAAAGAGAAACTTTTCAAATATTGTGACTCGAACTCATAAAGAGCTCGATCTTACAAATCAATCAGATGTAATAAATTTTTTTAATAAAGAGAGGCCGACATATGTGATTCTTGCAGCTGCTAAAGTTGGTGGTATTTATGCAAATAATACTTATCCTGGTGAGTTTATTTATGAAAATATTATGATTGAGGCTAATGTTGTTCACTCTGCATATCAAAGTGGCGTAAAGCGTTTACTTTTCCTAGGTAGCACTTGCATTTACCCACGAGACGTAAAGCAGCCAATGTGCGAAGATGCATTATTAACTGGCGTTCTAGAACCAACTAATGAGCCTTATGCTATAGCTAAAATAACTGGTATTAAGTTATGTGAATCATATAACAGACAATATAAAACTGATTTTCGCTCTGTAATGCCAACTAATTTGTATGGAATTAATGATAACTTTAACTCAGTTAATTCACATGTAATTCCAGCTTTAATGTTTCGCTTTCACGAGGCTAAAGTGAATAATGCTTCTGAAGTAGTTATCTGGGGCTCTGGTAAAGTAATGCGTGATTTTTTGTATGTTGATGATATGGCAGAAGCCTCTTTATTTGTCCTTGAGTTAGATAAAGCTTCCTATATAGAAAATACAGATCCTATGCTGTCTCATATTAATATTGGAACAGGCCTTGATATTTCTATTTATGAATTGGCTGAAACCATAAAACACATAGTAGGCTTTAAGGGGGAGTTGAAATTTGATTCTAGTAAACCAGATGGGGCTAAGCGAAAATTAATTGATGTATCAAGACTTTCAGCTATGGGTTGGAATTTTACTGAACAATTGGAGCATGGTCTCAGAAAGACCTATAGCTGGTATCTTGACTCTATATCTTGAGTAAATTTAACAAGATAACTAAACAATTAACTTATATGAATACAATAAATAATAAATGATTACTAAAGAGAAATTTAAGAGGTGCGTATGTTTTTAATTGTATCAAAATTAATTTCTGCTAAGTATAGAAAGCAAGTAATATTAATATTTATACTCTCAATTTTATTGGCCATATCAGAGATTTTAGGAATTGCATCTATTGGTCCTTTTATGGCATTAGTTTCTACGCCAGAAACTATATATGAGAATAAATATATTAACATGGCCTATATTTATTTTAATTTTAAAACACCGCAAGATTTTTTGATTATCACGGGGTTTTCTGTAATGATCTTCTTGTTGATTATGAATATTTTTACAGCATTTATGACATGGTTTCATGGCCGTTTTAGTAGCCAACTTGGGCATTACCTTTCAATTCTATTGTTGACTAAATATCTAAATCAACCATATAGTTTTTTTCTTGATAGAAATACTGCTGAATTAAGTAAAAATATTCTTTCTGAGACTCATAGGGTTGTAGGTGGATTTATAGCCCCAGCAATTGAAATTATTTCAAAACTCATTGTTTCTTTATTAATTATCAGCATGTTGATAATAATTGATCCACTTGTTGCTTTGCTATGTATTACTGGAGTTAGCATAACTTATATTTTGATATACTTTTTTTTTAGAGTAATCCTTAATGAAATTGGAGAAAAGTCTACTAATACAATTTCAAAAAGATATAAAGTTTCAAATGAGGCAATGTCATCAATTAAAGAATTAAAATTATATGGAAAAGAAAATGTTTTCATAAATAGATTTCAAATGGTGTCATACCTTGAGGCTGGATATGCCATCAAGTCAAATTTAATTTCATTTTTGCCTCGACATATATTAGAGTCTATTATATTCAGTGGGATTATATTATCAATAATACTAATGATAGATGCTGGAGAGAGAGGGTCAGATATTATTCCGCTTCTTTCTGTGTATGCTTTTGCTGGATATAGGCTAATGCCTATGTTTCAGCATATGTATAGAGCTGCCACTCATATGAAATATAATTTTCCAGCCTTTAAAATTTTACTTAAGGACTTTGAGGATTCTGAGCATGTGCATAATAATCAAATAAGACCAATTCAAGAAGTTTCTCTAAATTCATATTTAGAACTTAAATCAGTATTCTTTAATTACAAGAATACTTCAAAGCCTAGTATTGAGAACATTAATTTACGAATTAATCACCCCTCTAAAATTGGAATAGTTGGTACAACGGGCTCAGGCAAGACAACCTTGGTTGATGTAATACTTGGCTTATTTGACCCCACATCTGGAGACTTAATTGTCGATGGAAAGAAAATTACTCCAGAGAATAAAAATGCTTGGCAACAAAATCTGGGTTATGTTCCTCAAGATGTTTACCTTTTAGATGATACTATTGAGCATAATATAGCTTTTGCGGTTACAAATATTGATTTTGAAAAGGTAAAAAAATCTGCAAAATTAGCTGGAATTGATGAATTTATAAATTCATTACCAGCTAAATATGATACTTCAGTTGGTGAAAAGGGAGTTAGGTTAAGTGGGGGCCAATTACAACGAATTGGAATTGCTAGAGCTTTATATTTTGATCCTGAAGTAATTGTGTTTGATGAGTCTACAAGTGCATTAGATAATGAGACAGAACGAGCTATTATGGATGCTATAAATACTTTATCAAATAAAAAAACAATAATTATAATTGCTCATAGAGTTTCTACTCTTATAGGCAGTGATGCTATTTATAAAATGGAAAATGGCAATATTGTGGGAACGAAAACTTATGAAGAACTACTATCTGAAGTAAATGAATCTAAAAAATAGAATATTATTTCAGTTAACTGAAAAGATTATTCTAAGAAATAAAAAGTTTAAGGGTATTCATAACGGAGAAAGTTGCTATCTTTTTGGAAATGCTAAGTCGTTAAAGTATTATGATTTGTCACTTTTTAATGATCGGGTTTCAATAGGCTGTAATTCACTTTTTCTTCATAAAGATTTTTCTAAGATTGATGTTAAGTATTATTATAGAGGAGCGCCTTTAGACTACTATCCTTTTCATAGAAATCCATATACAAAAAAAATAAGAAAGCATCTTAATGGATATTCCTCATATAAAAAAAACTTTCATGAGAATAGTGATGTTAATTTCTTCATTGATATTACTGATTACCCTAGTCTGAGGGGAGAAAATATATTTTATTTACATAATTTTGGACAACAATTTACGGATTATAGTAATTGTAATCTTGATGGGGTTTTTAGTGCCACTCAGTCAGCTTTATCTGGAATGATTGGCTTAGCAATTTATCTTGGCTTTAAAGATATAACACTTGTTGGATGCGATCAATTATTAATTCCTAAAGCTACGGAGCATTTTTTTGAGTATGGAAGAATTGATCAAGATCATTCCCCTTCAGTTTTAAGTGAAAAAATTATAAATTCTGCTCAAAAATTCCTTAATTTAAGAGTTGTATCACCTAATTCAAACTATAAAGGCCATATTATTGATCATATTCAGTATAGTGATTTGACTGGAAGAGCTGCAGAGTTCAAAGAAAACCATGAAATTATTTCAGAAGATAATCTAAAAATACTAAGGTCATATAATTATAACTATAGCTTAACTGAGGACGAATTTTTGAGAAATAATAAATGGCGTTTATCAGAATCAGAAAATAAATGGTCCATTGAGAAAGAAACACTTTAAAAGTGTTAATTAAGAGTTTTTTAAAATTTATTACCAAGTAGCTTTAAACGTGTCTATATAATATTTTTACTTTCGTTGTGAAATATTTCATAGTTCTAAATTATTAATTTTGGATGGTTTGTATTGAGTAGAAGTTATAATTAACTTCTAATTTTTTTCCGGGTTTTTTATTTTTTTCCTTAACTAATTTTTCTATGCTGATTATAAGTACTATTAAAAAATATATTGTTTTTAAAGAAGATACAATTCTTGATGCTTTATCTAAAATAAATGATAATAATAAGGGGCTTGTTTTTGTCCTAGATTATAGTGGCTTAGTTGAAGGGATAATAACTAGTGGGGACTTTACCAGATGGTTGATAGAAGCAGATAAATTTGATCTAACAGTTAGTGTGGCAAAAATAATGAAGAAAGATTTTATTTCTTTCTCAATTAATGATAATTCAGAAGATGTTATTAGAAGTTTTACAGATCAAATTAAAATTATCCCTCTATTAGATAATAATGGAAGACTCAAGTCAATTGCATTATCGGAAGCCAAGGGTTTTCAAATTGGAGGACATTATATTACTGAAAAATCTCCTTCTTTTGTTATAGCTGAAATTGGTAATAATCATAATGGTGATATAAATCTTGCAAAAAAACTAGTAGATCTTGCAGTTGAGTCTGGTGCTGACTGTGTTAAATTTCAAATGAGAAATGTACAGACTCTTTATAAAAATAATGGAAAAGCAAATGATAAAAGTGCAGATCTGGGAGCTCAATATACTTTAGATTTACTAAATCGTTTCCAGTTAAATAATTTAGAATTATTAGAAGTATTTGACTATTGTAAGACTAAAGGTAAGGTCCCACTATGTACTCCTTGGGATATTGATAGTTTAGAAATATTAGAAAAATATGGAATGGAGGCATATAAGGTTTCTTCAGCGGATTTAACTAATACAGATTTATTAGATGCGCTAATATTAACTGGTAAGCCCCTTTTATGTTCAACGGGGATGTCTACTGAAGCTGAAATTAAACGGACTGCTAATTATTTAAATAATAAGGGTGTTTCATTTATAATGCTTCATTGTAATTCAACATATCCAGCACCTTATAGAGACTTAAATCTTCGCTATCTTCGTCGCCTTCGAGACATTTCTGGCGGACTTGTTGGATATTCTGGCCATGAACGAGGTTATATTATTCCTATTACTGCCGTAGCAATGGGTGCAAGAGTTATTGAAAAACATTTTACGATTGATAAAAATATGGAAGGTAACGACCATAAAGTAAGCCTATTACCAGATGAATTTAAAGAAATGGTAAGTCAAATTCGCATAGTTGAGGAGGCGTTAGGCACTGATTCAGAAAGAAAAATTTCTCAAGGTGAAATAATGAATAGAGAGGTTTTAGCCAAAAGTTTAGTAATTAATCAAGACCTTAAGTCTGGCCAAGAAATATTGCGTGAAATGATTGAAGTAAAGAGTCCAGGTCAAGGAGTTCAGCCTTATCGTATTAATGAAATTTTAGGAAAAAAAGCAAATAGAGATTTTATTTCAGGAGATTATTTTTTTGAATCTGATATAAAAAACATTCTAGTTAAGGGGAGAAACTACCAATTCAATAGAAGGTTTGGCATTCCTGTAAGGTACCATGATTACAAAAAATTAATTTCTCAAACTAATGTTGATTTTGCAGAGTTTCATCTTAGTTATAGAGATCTAGAAGAGGATCTCTCTAATATTTTTAATGAAGTTCAAGATATTGATTTTGTCGTTCATTGTCCTGAACTATTTTCTGGTGATCATATTTTAGATTTATCATCTGTAGACAATAATTATAGAGAGCGTTCAATTTTGGAATTACAAAAAGTTGTAGATGTAACTCTTAATTTGAAGACATATTTCCCTAAAACTGCCAGGCCTATGATTATAGTTAATGTTGGTGGTTTTAATGAGTCTGGATTTTTAAAAGCAGAAGACAAAATAAGAATGTATGAAAATGTTGCGCATTCATTAGATCAATTAAATTGTGAAGGTGTTGAGTTAATTATTCAAACAATGCCACCTTTTCCTTGGCATTTTGGTGGCCAAAGTCACCATAATTTATTTGTAAATCATAACGATATAGTAAATTTCTGTAAAAAGACTGATTACAAAATATGCCTTGATATTTCCCATTCTCAGATGGCGTGTTCTTATTTTAATTGGAGTCTTAATGACTTTGTTAAATCAGTGAGCCCTTATGTTTCTTATCTCCATATAGTTGATGCCCTAGGAGTTGATGGTGAGGGAGTGCAAATTGGCAAAGGAGATGTAGATTTTTCTGAGTTGGGAGAAAATCTTCAAGCCTTTATGCCTAAAGTTCCTTTTATTCCAGAAATATGGCAAGGCCATAAAGACAATGGCGCAGGATTTTGGGAGGGACTTAGTTTTCTTGAGGAGTACTTGTAGCTTCTAGACTATATTTTAAATATTGATGGATTTTATTTCACATAATTAAGCTGTATTAAATAAAAAACTATTTTAATTTTTTTTACCAAAGTAGCCTATTAAAGTATCAGTTTGATCAATACCTTTTAAAAACTTTGTATATTCTTTATGAAAATTATCATCATTTAGATTATTGAAAATTTCATGGCCAGACGGCATGTCATTTAATAACCAATTAAAATGATTTGAAATTGGATATCTTTGAAAACCCTCAATACTTTTACTATATAGCCCACTATTGCTAGTAAATTTATCTAATGACTCTCTAGTATGTAATATTAAGTGTTCTGGAAAAAATGTAAAGTTTTTAAAAGACTTAAGATTGAATGTTTCTAAAAGAATGTCTCTTGCATGAGGAACTTCAATAATAATAGTCCCATCATCCTTTAAATACTTTTGTAACTCAGTCAGGATATTTATTGGATCATTCAGATGTTCAAATACATGATTTAATGTTATTAAATCAAATTTATCTTCATTTAATTCAGATAATTTACTTACACATTGAATACCAATACTATTAAGATATTCACTATTTTTTCTATTAAGCTCTATACCAACAGATCTTTTAGAAATTTTCTGTGTTAATTTAATGAAGTCACCCCTTTCACATCCAAAATCTAATATTTCAGATCCTTTAATCAATTCTTTGTATGATTCGAATCTTCTTATATTATCATTTAACATGTTAACTACAATTTCTTCGTCAGCATGATTATATTTTCTCTTGTTTCTTTCCTGAACATAATGAGTATTCTCCTCATAATGTTCTTCAGGAATTGAAAAATACTCAAGAACTATAACACCAGACTTATCACACTTGAGAACCTTTAAATTATCGTCATCTCGGGTTGAATCATTAAAAATTTTAAGGCTGTTTTTATCAGATAAGTTAAGACCATATAACAAGTCAATATTGTGATTATTGGCGTAGTTTTTTTTTATATTATGAGGCATAATTATGGTATTTTTGGGTTGAATCAAATTAAGTAATATTATATATCAACAGTTTTTTTACTGTAATAAAATTATTGATAAAACTAGTAATGCTGATGAAAAATAAAAGTTAATATATAATATTATTTTATATAAAATATTAATTTTTTATGAACCTAAAAAATAGATTACTATTCAAATTAACTGAAAAACTAATCTTAAGAAATCAGAAATTTAAGGGAATTCATAATGGAGAAAGTTGCTATGTTTTTGGAAATGCAAAGTCTTTAAAATATTATGATTTATCACTCTTTAACGACCGCGTTTCAATAGGCTGCAATCAACTGTATCTCCATAAAGATTTTTCTGAGATAAAAATGAATTATTATTATGACGGTGATCCATTTAATTTTTATCCGTTCTTAAGGGATCCCTATACACGCAAGATAGTTAGGCATGTTCTTGGTGATCTGTATAAAAAAAAGATGAGAGCGAATACTGATGTTAAATATTTTCTTAATGTGAGTGATTATCCTAACATGAGAGGTAAAAACATATTTTATGCCCATCATTTTGGAGAGCAGTTTGGTAACTATAGAAACTGCAGTCTTGACGGTGTTTTTAGTGCAAATCAGTCAGCTTTATCTGGAATGGTTGGTATGGCAATTTATCTCGGCTTTAAAGACATAACATTTGTTGGTTGTGACGCTTTATTGCGCCCTAGGAGTAGTTGTCATTTTTATGAATATGGAATGATGGATGCAATTAATGATGATAAAGTTGGCAGTCTAGATGTAATAACCGCCGCCCAGGAATTTGTAGATTTAAGGGTGGTTTCCCCAAATGATAATCATCAAGGTGATCTTATTCCATATATTCAATATGAAGAATTGACTGGTAAAACTCCAAAGTATAAAGAGAACTATGAAATTATTTCAGATTATGATTTAGATATATTAAGTAAATGCAGTTACCCTTACTTAATAAAAAAAAGTGAGTTTGAAGATTATAATCAATTGCAGTCTAAAATTTTTCATGATAGTTGAGATATTAATATGAGAAAAATTAAGATTATTGGTTTAAAAAAAGTAGAAATATTAATTATTGATGGAACAAATTGTGAAGGTATTAAGATATGTATCCCAAGTTCATCATCATTTTCTATTTTGCCAGTTAGAGAGATTCCTTTAATATTTCACTATAGTTTCTTTTTTAGATTTATAGTACGTCTTATTAATTTTAATAAAATAAAAGATGCATTTTTTTTCGCACTAATAGATTATTTAAATCCTAAGGTGCTTATTACCCATATAGATAATTCTAATGCGATGTCAAAATTACATAAAGAGTTCCCAAATAAGTTAGCAATATCTGTTCAAAATTCATTACGTACAGGATCTAAATACCCAGAAGCATTTGTTTATCCAGCTCCGGTGAGTGTTTTTTATGGGTATGGAGATTATTTGAATAGTATATTTATAAGGAATAATATTTATAATTTGGAGTATGTAAGCGCAGGCTCATTGACATATGATCTTTATAAAAAAACAGACTATGGAAGTATTGAAAATAAATATGATTTTTGTTTTATTTCATCATTTGTTGATGTAAATACTCCTCAAATGAATATACTAATGGATAGCAATACGAGGATCTTAGAGAGCCTAGTTAAAATTTGTAAAGAATTTGGCTTTTCTTTATCTATAGCTATGAGATATGAAATTTCATCTGAACACTATATTGATGAATTAAACTTCATTAATAAAATCGATACTCATGGTATTGCTGAGATAATTCCAAATAACCTTTCTATTCATTTAGGCTATCAAACTGCAGAAAAATCTAACATATTAGTTACTACTCATTCAACACTTGGAGTTGAATTTTTTGGAGCAGGTAAAAAGGTTTTATTTGGAGCCAGTGCAGATAATTTTGCTTTAGCTCATAATTGGGATTCATATGGAAACTTCAATAAACTTCCGAGTATGAATTTATTGGATTATTTAACTGTTGAATCAATATTGCCTAAATTAAATTTTCTTATATCTATTGGTAGTGATGAATATATTAAAAAAACGAAAAATGCTCGTCAACATTACATGAATTATACTAATGCAAAAACAGCAAGCGAATTAATTAAAGATAGAATTAGTAAGTTTCTGCTCAATCAATAATTTGATCGAATCAATATTTTTATATATTTACCTCACTCCAATACTTTTAAAACTTAAGAGTGGTATACTTTTTTCGTTATGGATTCCAATATTTCAAAAGCATATTTTTTAAATGAATAGTTTAGATATTAACGAAGTAGATGTTATTATTTTTGATTTTGATGGCGTATTAACAGACAACTTTGTCTATTTAAATGATAGTGGTGAAGAATGGGTAAAGTGCAGTAGATCTGACGGTCTTGCTTTTGATGTACTTCGTAAACTAAGTAAATCTGTTTTTATTCTTTCTACTGAAAAAAATAAAGTTGTTTCTGAAAGAGCTAGGAAGCTTAAGGTTGAGGTGATTCAATCAATTGATAATAAACTTGAAGCAATTAATTTTATTATGAAGCAAAGTAATAGCTCTTTAGACAGAACTCTATATATCGGTAATGATCTCAATGATTATAATATTATGAAACTTTGTGGATATACTGCATGTCCAAGTGATAGCCACGTGCTAATAAAAGATATTTCTAAGTTTGTTCTTAATTCGCGTGGAGGAGATGGAGTAGCTAGAGAAATAATTGAAGATGTATTTGGTTTAAATTTATTAAAAATTTTGTATTAAAATTAATTGGAGAAATATGTCTATTTTTATAGTTGCAGAGATTGGAATAAATCATAATGGAGATATGTCAATTTGTAAGGATTTAATTGATACTGCAGTAGTTGCAGGTTGTGATGCTGTCAAATTTCAAAAGAGAGATGTAGATGAGGTTTATACTATTGAATTTTTGAGTTCATTAAGAGACAGCCCATGGGGCAATACTCAGCGTGATCAAAAATTAGGAATCGAATTTTCAGAAGATGATTATAAAGAAATTGCCTTGTATTGTAATAAAAAAGGAATCAATTGGTTTGCCTCTGCTTGGGATCTAAATAGTCAAAAATTTCTAAGAAAATTTGATATAAAATATAACAAAATTGCCTCAGCAATGATTGTTTATGAAGATTTACTTAAAATGGTTGCCGAGGAGGGTAAATATACTTTTATCTCAACGGGTATGTGTACTTATGATGATATTGAAAGGGCAATTAAAATTTTTACTGATCATAATTGCCCTTTTGAATTAATGCACACTGTCTCAACATATCCAATGCTAGATGAACATGCAAATCTTAATTTGATTCAAACGCTTAAGGATAAATATAAGTGTAATGTGGGGTACAGTGGACATGAGGTTGGCTTAGCTGTATCTTTTGCTGCCGCTGCTCAAGGTATTACATCCCTCGAGAGGCATATAACAATTAACAGGTCAATGTATGGATCTGATCAATCGGCATCAATTGAGCCTGAAGCTTTAAGAAGGCTAGTAGGTGGAGTAAGAAAGATTGAAAAAGCTATGGGCGATGGTATAAAAAGTATTATTAAAGAAGAAATACCTATCGCTGAAAAACTAAGAGGTCATTTTAGGCCTTATTCAGTTTAAAATAATAAAAATAACTTGAATTTAAGGATTTGAAAATGGTTAAAGTATATTCCGAAACAAGTAACGTGGTGGAAATGGATAAAGTGTATTCTGCGCCAACGTGTATAAATCTTGAAATTACAGAAGTTTGTAATTTTAAATGTACGCACTGCTACAATCCTTGGAGAGAGGAGTCTCTTGGCGTACATACTTTAACAAAAGAAAGGTTGAAAAGTTTAATTGAAGAGTTTGCACAGTCAGGAGTATTTCATGTGATACTTTCTGGTGGTGAACCTTTAGCTAAATTTGATCTTCTTGAATTTGGAATTAAAGAGTTAATCAAAAATGGGCTTACTGTTAGCGTTAATAGTACTCTAAGTCTCGCAACGCCCAGTAAAATGAAGCGTCTCAGAGCTGCGGGACTTGATCATATTCTTGCTTCTTGGTATGACAATGATCCAGAAGTTACTTACAACATAACAAAAACAAAAAATTCATATAATAGTGTGGTTAGAGGCATAAAGTGTGCCGTAGATAATGGTATTAGAGTCAGTGTAAATACCATTTGTACTAATAATAATAAAGATTCTTTGTATGAAGCTGGAAAAATCGTACAAGAACTTGGTGCAACTCAATTTATTGCACATAGAGTTGTTCCTCCGGCTTATGACAGAAGTGATGGCTTACAACACCGAGTCAATCAAAAGGTTGCAATGGAAGGACTAGATGAACTTTTGAGGCTGAAGAAGGATACAGGCATGAAAGTTGGAACACTTATAAGTTATCCATTATGTTTGCTAGGAGATTTAGAAAAGTATGCTGATTTTGTTGGTCGTGGATGTCCAACGCAATCTGGTCATCGCTTTAACATTAATTCTACTGGAGAAACGCATGGGTGCGTTATGGAGGATAAAGAGTACGGTAATGTGTTTAATTTAGGACTTAAAAAAGCTTATAAGAATACTGCTGCATGGAGAAATAAAAGCTATTATTATGAGGGTTGTAAAGGTTGTGATTATATTGATGTTTGTCAAACAGGCTGTAGAATGGATGCATTTGCCGCTGACGGAAAAATGAATGGTAAAGATCCGTTATTTAAGGGTAAAGAGTTCATAGTAAAACCTTTTAAGTTTATTCAAGATACAAGAGTTGTTGATCTTATTAAAAGTGGCGCTAAATTTTCAGTTCCTGAAAGAATAAGATGGAGACAAGAGGAGGGATTTAATCTTTTAAATATTCGCTGGGCCAACACTATAGAAGTAGATGATAGTGTTGCTAATTTTTTGAAATACTATCAAGATACTAGCCTTGAATTTACAATTGAAGATTTTGGTTCTGGAAGAGAGGAAGAGCTGGCTAATTTATTGTATAAAGATGCCTTAATAAGTGATCAAATTCCAATGGATATATTTCCTAAGGGTGTAAGTGTTGATCCAGCAAAATTGCCAAGCCATTAATTGTAAATTTCATTAATTGGGCGTGATGAAAAATATCGCAATTCTTCCAGTAAGATCAGGAAGTAAGAGAATTAAGCACAAGAATATTAAGTTGGTCGCTGGACAACCACTCTTATATTATCAAATTAATTGTGCTTTGAATACCCCAGAAATTGACAAATTAGTTGTCTGTACTGATAGCCAAGAATATTATAATTTAGCTCAAAAACTAGGCGCAGAGGCTATGTTCAGGCCTGCTGAAATATCTAGTGGAAGTTCAAAATCTGAGGAAACATTAATATATGTAATAAATGAGTTAAAGAGTCATGGTGAAGAATACGAAAATGTGATTTTATTACAAGCAACAAGCCCATTAAATAAGCCTGAATATATTCAACAAGGAATTAAACTACTTAATCTAGAGGGTAGTAATAGCTTAGCAACATATACGGAGTTTGTTGGTTTTTTATTAGATGATAAAGAAATTAACTTATCAAGACCTATGTCTCAGGATAAGGATCCACTATTCCTTGAAACTGGTTGTTTTTGGATAACCAAGGTAGATGCGTTATTAAAGTCTAATAATCGAATATGCTCTCCTGTAAGCTATCTTAAGTTGCCTGAAGAGACTCAATATGAAATTGATACTGAAACTGATCTTTTAATTGTAGAGGCTTTAGTTAAGAAAGATTTAAAATTAAGTGAAAATCGATATTTTAAAAAAGTTAAACCTGTATCAGTTAATTATGATGATTACTTTCTCCCAAAGGAAGATCCTGATGGTGTAATGAGGGATTTTTTAGAAGAGTCTGAGGATAGATTTGATTTATGTAGAAATGAAATTAACTTTATTAATGGTCTTATACATGATGATAATCAAAAAACGATTATAGATATTGGATGTGGTAATGGACTTGTTGCATCAAAATTTGATAATAGATATATTAAATATGGTCTAGAGGTTTCAAATATTGCTTCTGAAAATGCACGGAAACATATAGCTAATATAACTACAAATCCACTAGAACGACATACCTATGAAGAAGAATTTTTTGATGTAGTTTTTTCATATCATGTCATAGAGCATATTGAGGATCCAATTTCTTTTATTGAGAATATCCATCATATTATGAAAACTCATGGAAAATTGATTTTAGGTACTCCAAATTTTGATTGTGCTATGGCAAGAAGATTTGGAGAAAAATTTCGACTACTTCATGATAAAACGCATATTTCTTTATTCAGTGATTTTTCATTAAGAGATTTATTAGAAGATAGCGGCTTTCATGTTGATAAGATTGATTACCCATTTTTTGAGACTAAATACTTTAACAAAGAAAACCTAAATCGAGCTTTTGATATTTCAAAAATATCTCCAGCATTTTATGGAAACTTTATGACTCTTTATGCCACAAAGAAATAGCATTTTTTATATAGATAAGATTTCATTGAGACAATCTTTATCTTGAAGGTTTTTTTACCTCTATAATTTATTTGGTCATTTACCTAAATATTAATGCAAAATATTAGTCTACAAAGAATAATTATTTTTTTTATAGGAATGTATTTCTTGGTATCTTTTTGGCCATTAAGATTAGCCTTTCTTAATTCGTATATTCCTGGCCAACTAATTCCACTCTTTTTCATTACTATATTTAGCCTACTTTCTACTAAGATAACTTATGAAAAATCTAAGAATATTGATCTAAAAATAGTATGTTATTTTTTGCTCTATATTCTATTGAATTGTATTATTCAAGGAACTTTTGATTCTAATTTCATTGAATATCGTATTAGTTCCTTGGTTGGATCATTAATTCCAATTTTGTTATTTTTTGTTTTTATGTCTTTTGATATTAATGACAAGGTTCTTGATGTTATATTGAGATACTTATTTTTTGGATTAGTTATTTATTCAGTTTATTATATTGAGTCATTTACGTCTAGGTCGATGATGAGTGATGGACCACATATTAGAGTAATTGGTCAACGAGATGCTCTCTATTTAAATTTTGCATTTTTGTTATTATTTTTTAAAAATTATCATTCAAATTACTTTTTTAAAGCTTTGGGGCTTATTTCTGCTTTAGGTCTTTTGTATATAGCATTAAATGCACAAACTCGACTTGGCTATATACTTCTACTTATAAATATATTAGTACTCACCATCATTTATAAAAAATATTTCTTTCAAATATTTTTACCACTTATAGCTATTTTTATTGTTTCATATTTTGTTTATTTTAGAGGAGCTGATGATGTATATGAATTGATTACTAGTGGTGAGACAAATAGACTTAAATACTCTATTGCAAGATTTAATACTATTGTAAATTCATTGCTCTCATTTTTTTCAGAAGATTATCATCTAGGAGGATCTGAAAGTATACGATTCTTGATTTGGGATAAAATATTAGAAGCAGCCACACATAATCCCTTAACTTTTCTTTTTGGTTCTGGAGAGTTGGGAGTGCACTCGTTAAATGAGAGTTATCTTATGGATGATACTACAGGGAGGCAATATGCTTTCTTTAGGGAAATTAAAACTGCAGAGAGTCAATTTTTTGATACTTTATTTAGGCGAGGTTTCATTGGATTGATTTTTTTCTTTACTATTTTATTTAGACTTGTTTATCTTGCAAATTACTTAAGGCATTTTGATCAAAAATTCAAAGATCTGTATTTGGCTGTGTATATTTGGCTTATTGGCGTTAGTTTCACTCTGTTCTATCTTCCTTTTATGAGGGATAGGGCTTTTTCGCTTTTCTTTTTTATTGTTTATGCTATTTTATCTTCGAGGGCTTATGTAATTCGTAGTAACTTTAAATAATGCTATTTTTTATAATTGTACGTACCTACTTTTCATATTTCATACTAGTAATATCTTTATTTTTGTTGCATATTGTTAATAAATTTGTATTTTTTTTACTATAAAATTTAGTAATGACATATATAAAGATTAAAGTATTTTGCATGGCCAGGAAAAGCATCAAAATAAGTTTTTTACCACATAATAACTTTATTTTTTATAACAAAGATGTAATTGATTTTAATTTAAATTATATAGATTATGAGTAATACAAAGAAAGTTCTTGTGACGGGTGCAGATGGCTTTATAGGGTCTCATTTAGTAGAATTGCTAGTAAGGAAAGGATATGCAGTAAAGGCATTATCCCAGTATAACTCATTTAATTATTGGGGCTGGCTTGATGATATAGGTTGCCAAAACCAATTTGAAGTTTATTCTGGAGATATTCGTGATCCTCACTACTGCAAGAGTATTACAAAAGATATTGATATAATTTTTCATCTTGCAGCGCTAATAGCAATTCCATACTCTTATATTGCTCCAGATAGTTATGTTGATACGAATATAAAGGGCACTCTCAATATTTGTCAGGCTGCTAAGGAAAATGGAAATATTCAGGTGATTCATACCTCAACAAGTGAAGTCTACGGTACTGCACAATATGTCCCGATTGATGAAAATCATCCTATGCAAGCACAGTCACCATATAGTGCTACCAAGATTGCAGCAGATGCTATGGCTATGAGCTTCTATAATGCCTTTGAATTGCCTGTAACAATTGCCCGTCCTTTTAACACATATGGCCCTCGTCAATCTGCTCGAGCTGTAATTCCTACAATTATTACGCAAATTGCTAGTGGTATGAAAGAGATAAAGCTTGGGGATGTATCACCTACTAGAGATTTTAACTATGTTGAGGATACTTGTAAGGGTTTTGTCGCAATAGCTGAGACTAGTGAAACAATTGGTGAGACAATTAATATAGGCTCTAATTCGGAAGTAAGTATTGGTGACACTCTTAATATGATAAAAAACTTAATGGGAAGTGATGTGAAGTTCATTTCAGATGAAGAGCGTATAAGGCCAAAAAATTCAGAAGTTTTTCGGCTTTGGTGTGACAATACCAAAATTGAAAAATTAACTGGATTTAAGCCTCAAATTGATTTGAAAAGTGGCCTTCAAAGGACTATTGATTGGATTAAAGAGCCCCATAACCTTAGTAAATACAAGGCTGAAATCTATAATGTTTGAAGATGTTATAAAGTTCATTAGGAGTATTTATGGAGCGGAGGGCATTATTCCTCTTCACGAGCCACGTTTCCTTGGTAATGAAAAAAAATACCTAAATGACTGTATTGATTCGACCTTTGTTTCATCTATCGGAAAGTATGTAGATACATTTGAAGAAAAGATAGCGAAGTATACTGGTTCAAAGTATGCAATAGCAACTGCTAATGGAACGTCGGCCCTTCATGTTGCATTACTAATAGCTAATGTTAAAGAAAATGATGAAGTTATTACTCAACCCCTTACATTTGTTGCTACTTGTAATGCTATTAGCTATTGCAGGGCAAACCCTGTATTTGTAGATGTTGACAGAGATACTATGGGTCTTTCACCAACCTCATTACAACTTTTTTTAGAGGCCAATACAACTATTAAAAACAACCAATGTATTAATAATTTAACTGGAAGGGTTATTAAAGCATGCTTACCTATGCACACCTTTGGAAGTCCTTGTAGAGTAGATGAGATTAGAGACATTTGTTTTGATTACCATTTATGTTTGATTGAGGATTGTGCCGAGAGCCTTGGAAGTTTTTATAAGGGCAAGCACACTGGAACTTTTGGGGAAATTGGCATAATGAGCTTTAATGGAAACAAAATAATTACAGCTGGGGGTGGGGGGTGTATATTTACTGATGATGAGAAATTGGCAGAAAAAGCAAAATACCTAACCACAACCGCTAAGGTTTTGCATAAATGGGAATATACTCATGATATGACTGGATATAATTACCGAATGCCAAATTTAAATGCTGCTTTATTAGTTGCCCAATTAGAAAATTTAGATATTTTTTTACTAAATAAATATAAAGTAGCTGAAGCCTATAAAGATTTTTTTAGTAATAGTGGCTATCATTTTTTTCAAGCGCTTAGTGATGGAAGCTCTAATAACTGGTTGAATACGATTATCCTTGACGATAAAAAGCAGCGAGATTTTTTCTTAAATGAAACTAATTCACAAGGAATAATGACACGACCAGTTTGGACTCTGATGAATAAATTACCCATGTTCAAAGACTCTCAGCGCGACATCTTAATTAATTCAGAATGGCTAGAGAAGCGAGTTGTAAATATACCAAGTAGCGTGCTTATTTCATGAAAGAAATTATTTTAATTGGTGGTGGTGGTCATTGCAAATCAGTTATTGATGTTATTGAGCAAGAGGGCAAATTTAAAATTATTGGTATAGTTGACAAGTCAGAATTATTAGGAAAAGAGATACTAGGGTATAAGGTTATTGGTAATGATTCTGACCTGGCTGATTTAGCTAGAATTCATCAGAATGCATTAATTACTGTAGGACAAATTAACTCGCCTATAAATAGAATAAAATTATTTGATTTAGCGATAAAATCTGGCTTTGTAATGCCAAGTATTGTATCTCCAAATGCTTATGTCTCTAAGCACTCTTCAATTGGTTATGGGGTTGTTGTAATGCATAGTGCAATTATTAACTCAAATACAACAATTGGGGATAATTGTATTATTAATTCAAAAGCGCTAATTGAGCATGATTGTAAAGTCCATAACCACTGTCATATTTCTACCAATGCTACAATCAATGGTGGTGTTACAGTTGAATCTGAAAGTTTTGTGGGAAGTGGTGCAACAACTAAAGAATTTATAACAATTAAAAAAGGCAGTTTTGTTAAGGCGGGAAGCATAGTCAAATGAGTATATTTATTATTGCTGAAGCAGGAGTAAACCATAATGGATCAATTGATATTGCAAAACAATTAATTGATGTGGCAGCCCTCTCTGGGGCTAATGCTGTTAAATTTCAAACATTTGATGCAAGTCGGCAAGTCACAAGAGATGCTCAAAAAGCTGACTATCAAAAACTTAATTCTGATAATGGAGAATCTCAATTTACCATGTTGAGAAAATTAGAGTTGAATGAGTCAATGCATCTTGAGTTAATTGAGCACTGCTCGAGTAGAAATATAAGTTTTTTATCTACAGCCTTTGATATTCAAAGTATTGATTTATTAGTTAAACTTGGACAAGAGTGTTTTAAAATACCATCTGGAGAAATAACTAATTTGCCATATTTGAGAAATATAGGCCAGCTCAGAAAAAAAATTATATTATCTACTGGAATGTCAACCATGAATGAAATTGAAGCAGCTATTGAAGTAATAGAGCAAGCTGGCACTCCACGTTCAAAAATCACTGTTCTTCATTGTACTTCTGAGTATCCTGCTCCAATGAATGAAGTTAATCTTTTGGCTATGAACAGTATTCGTGACAAATTTGGATTAGCAGTAGGTTACTCAGACCATACTGATGGAATTGAAGTGGCAATTGCTGCCTCTGCAATGGGAGCTTGTGTTATTGAAAAACATTTTACGCTTGACAGAAATTTACCAGGTCCAGATCA
>MDSY01125841.1_pt1 | contig 26701 bp, 22 predicted proteins | sample 811131 | NCBI WGS metagenome assembly MDSY01 (sample SAMN05326643, study PRJNA326480) | marine metagenome | isolation source: seawater | place: Atlantic Ocean: South West | collected 2010
ATAAAGAGACTGATGAAGTTAGAAAATTTGAAGGAAATCCTCATCATCCTGGGAGTCGAGGTCGCAATTGCGCAAAAGGTCCAGCAACAATAAATCAAATCAATGATACAGAGCGAATTCTATATCCAATGAAAAGAACCGGTAAGCGAGGCGATGGTAAATGGGAACGGATTTCCTGGGATCAGGCTTTAGATGAAATTTCAGAAAAAATTGCTAATTCCTTGCGAAAAAGTAAAGAGAAAGTAGTTTATCATGTAGGACGTCCAGGTCACGAAGGGTATGCTGAACGTGTACTTAAGGCATGGGGAGTTGATGGGCATAATTCTCATACAAATATTTGCTCTGCTGGTGCGAGGACTGGCTATGCATTATGGCACAAGTATGATCGACCTAGCCCCGATCATACAAATGCTGAAGTCATATTGTTAGCCTCATCTCATTTAGAAACAGGTCATTATTTTAATCCTCATGCGCAAAGAATAATTGAAGGAATGATGAAGGGTGCTAAGCTAATCGTCATGGATCCTCGTTTATCGAATACAGCATCAATGGCAGATGAATGGATGCCAACATATCCTGGTAGTGAATCTGCAGTTTTTATGGCTATTGCAAAAATAATATTAGATGAAGGTATGTATGATCGTCATTTTATGGAGAATTGGGTTAATTGGGATGAATATTTGGAAAATCTTCATCCAGAAGATCCGATTGAATTCGATCAATTTATAAAGCGCCTAAGTGAAGAATGGGAAGAGTACTCACCAGAATATGCAGCATCAGAATCTCAAATAGATAAAGATCAAATTATTAAGGTTGCTCACTTGATTGGTAAAGCGGGTAAAAAATTCTCATCCCATGTATGGAGAGGTCCTTCAATTGGTAATCTTGGTGGTTGGCAAGTTTCAAGGACACTTCATTTATTGAATGTACTAACTGGTTCAGTGGGTACTGAAGGTGGAACATCGCCTAGCGCATGGAATAAATTTCACCCTTCATTTTTTGATTCTCCACCCGGCCCAGATGCATGGAATGAATTAAATTGGCCAAAGGAGTACACATTGGCTCATTATGAAATGAGTCAAATTTTACCTCATTTGATTAAAGACGGAAGAGGAACTTTAGATGTTTATTTCACCAGAGTATTTAATCCAGTATGGACCTATCCTGATGGCTTTAGTTGGATTGAGATGTTAAGTGATGCAGAAAAAGTAGGTTGCCATATTGCATTAACACCAACTTGGAACGAAACTGCATTTTTTGCTGATTATGTTCTACCAATGGGGCATGCTTCTGAGCGTCATGATATAAATTCATATGAAACTCAAGCTGGTGTATGGATTGCATTTCGTCAGCCTGTTCTTCGTGAGAAAGCTAGGCGTGACGGTAAGGAAGTAGAATTTACTTACGAAGTCAATCCAGGTGAAGTTTGGGAGGAAGATGAATTTTGGATTGAATTATCATGGCGAATAGATAAGGATGGTGATCTAGGAATTCGAAAACATTTTATGAGTCCCTATCGTAAAGGTAAAAAAATTAATATTGATGAATATTACCAGTATATTTTTGAAAACACTGAAGGTCTTAAAGAGACTGCAGCTAAAGAGAAAATATCTCCATTAGATTATATGAGAAAATATGGGGCATTTTTAGTTGATGATAATATTTATCGTAATAATGAAAAAGAATTAAATGATTCAGATCTATCTATATTGCCGAATGGTCAAATTACCAATAATGATGAGATTGTAGGAGTTCAAGTTGATGGAAAAAACCTTTCTGGTTTTCCAACTCCATCAAAACGCCAAGAGATTTTCTCACAAACGATGATTGATTTTGGATACCCTGAGCATGCAACTCCAGGTTATCGAATAAAAAGTCATGTTCATCCTGATGAGCTAGATAGTGAAAAAAATGAATGTATTTTACTCCCAAATTTTAGACTACCTACTCATATCCATTCCAGATCAGCAAACTCTAAATGGTTAACCGAAATAGCTCACCGTAATCCAATTTGGATTCACACTAAAGACGCTTATAAACTTGGTGTTGAGAATGGTGATCTATTAAAGATTGAAACAGAAATTGGTTGGTTTGTTGATAAAGTTTGGGTCACTGAAGCAATTAAACCTGGTATAGTTGCTTGTTCACATCACATTGGTAGATGGCGCAGAATGCAAGACGAAGGGAATCGATTTTTAACTAATACCGTTGATATAAAGAAACTAGGGGAAGGAAAATGGAAGATGGAAACGGTTAATGGTGTACAGCCTTGGGAAACAAATGACCCTGACACCAATCGCATATGGTGGAGAGATGGTGGAGTTCATCAAAATATAACGCATGCAACAAATCCCGACCCAATATCTGGAGCGCATTGTTGGCTCCAAAAAGTCAGCATATCTAAACCTAAACCTGATGAGAAGTATGGCGATATTTTTGTTGACACAAATAAATCATTTGAACATTTTAAAAAGTGGAATAACTGGGCAAAAGAGAGAGAAACTCATCCTGATAGTTTAAGACGACCTTTATGGTTGAATCGTCCACTTGGTCCTCAAAAGAATCAATTTTATATAGATAAATCATAATATATTCTTAGCGCTTCTCTTAGCTAAATAACCTAATTCTTTGAAAATAGATATGGTTTGAGGCCGTTACGGTGGTATTGGAAACGATATCATTTGCTCCCGATCCCATATTTGGGTGAATTGGAATGAGAATGAAAAATAATTTACATATAAGCGCCCCTCGGGGCTCGGACATTTTACGTCCGAGTTCAAAGATCGTCGATCAACATGATCGTACATTCGATTATCTAAGGTTAGCAGTGAATGAAAAGTGCAATCTTCGCTGTATTTATTGTATGCCGGAAGAGGGAATAGGTCTTCTTAAAGAAGATCTATATTTATCTCAATTAGAAATCAAAAGAATTCTCTATCTTTTTTCACAAATGGGAATTTCAAAAATTAGATTTACTGGAGGTGAACCATTACTTAGAAAAGATATTCCCGAACTAATTAGTTATGCCAAAAACCAATGTGAAATCGATAAAATTTATCTTACTACAAATGGTATTTTACTAAATAAATATATTAAAGAAATTGAAAGTGCTGGACTTGCAGGTATAAATATTAGTCTTGATTCACTTATACCAGAGAGATTTAAAAAAATCACCCGCAGAAATAAGCTTGACCAAGTATTAAATAATATTGAATTAGTACAAGATTCAAATATTTCATCACTAAAGATTAATGTTGTTTTTATGCGGGGCTTCAATGACGATGAACTATTAAACTTTGTGCAGATGACAAAAACAAACAAACTTACTGTTCGGTTCATTGAACTTATGCCATTTGATGCACATCAAATTTGGAAGACCGGCAAATTTTATAAATCTGAGGATATTGTAAGAGACCTAAAAAATCAGGTAAAAGGCCTTCAACCTGTAACGGGTTCTAATACAGAACATTATATTTTTCAGGTTGATGGATATTTAGGTAAAGTTGCAGTCATTCCTTCTTATTCACGAAATCTTTGCACTAACTGTAATCGTGTTCGCGTTACTGCCGATGGAAGTCTTAAAAATTGTTTATATAGTAAAGAAGAAAAAAGTTTGAGGGATGAAATAAGGAAAGGTGCTTCAGATCAAGAATTAAAAGATTTAGTGTGTAATTCATTTTTTGCAAAGCATAAGGATGGTTGGGAAGCACAAAGGGTAGAAGGGAATCTTAGAAAATCAATGACACAAATAGGTGGATAAAATGAATGATTTTTCACATTTAGATAAATCCGGAAATGTTAAAATGGTTGATGTGACAGAAAAAGTTAGTACTTCTAGAATGGCTAAGGCTGAAGGAAAAATTTTTATGAAGTCAGAAACTATTTCTGCTATTTGCGATGACCAAATACCAAAGGGGAATGTATTAACGACAGCAAAAATTGCTGGTATTCAAGCAGCTAAAAAAACTTTTGAAATGATACCAATGTGTCACCAGTTGAATCTCTCTTTTGTTGATATTCAATTCACAATTGATTCAGACTGGATTCAAATTGACTCTATTGCAAAGACCAAAGAGGCTACTGGTGTAGAAATGGAAGCATTATCTGCTGTATCTGCTACAGCGCTTACCATTTATGATATGTGCAAATCATTAGATGAAACTATGTCTATCGGTGAAATTAAGTTAATTAAAAAAACGGGTGGAAAATCAGACCATGTGATGGCATATAAACCAAACGTTGGTATTATAACATTAAGTGATAGTGTTATGAGTGGTGATTCTAAGGATCAATCTGGGCCGATATTATTTGAAGGGTTTTTAAATGCAGGGTGTAGCGTTGAACATCAAAAAACACTACCTGACGGATCCAAAGAATTAGTTGAAATAATAGATAGTTGGGTCAATGATGGTGTAGAATTGATAATTACTTCTGGGGGGACTGGATTAGGTCCAAGAGATTTAACAATTGAAACATTAGATCAAAAGTTCGACTATAAAATTCCAGGGATTGAACAATCTTTGCATGCCTATGGACGTAGTAAAGTAAAAACAGCTATGTTGTCTCGTTTAACAGCTGGAGTTATAAATGGGGCAATTGTCATTTGCTTACCTGGTAGTCCAAATGCAGTACAAGATGCACTTAAGGTTCTTATACCCACAGTTTTTCATGCTTTTCACATGATGAAAGGAGACAAGCATTGATCGAAAATTTTCTTCCTATCCTTTTTTTTGCAATTGCATTTATTTATTCTTCAGTAGGATTAGGAGGAGCATCTTCGTATACGGCAATCATGGCAATTATGGGTATAAGTTATCAGATTATTCCAACTACATCTTTGGCATTAAATATTGTAGTTACTTTTTTTGGTACGATCAATTATTGGCGTAATGGTCATGGTCAATTAAAATTGGTGGGACCATTCCTTATCGCATCTATACCTATGGCATATATGGCTGGATCGCTAAATTTAAACGAGTTTATTTTTCAGACGGCTTTATTAATTACACTGATTTTAGTTGCTGTACGAATTTACTTTTTTGACACTTTTACTTTTTCATTTCAATTATCTCAAACAAGTAAATGGATTTTCATTATTCTATTAGGATCAATACTAGGCTTTATTGCCGGTGCAATAGGAATAGGTGGAGGGATTTATCTTGTCCCTTTAATTATTATTTTTGGCTTAGGATCAGAAAAAGAGGCTGCTGCTGCTGGTGCTACATTTATTTGTGTTAACTCTTTGGTAGGTTTTATTGCGCGATTTAAATCTGGCAATTTTGATCCTGATTTTATTTTACCATTAATTGGTTTTGTAGCTTTTGGAGGGTTTTTGGGATCATATTATGGATCAAAAAAATATAATACTAAGACAATACAAAAAGTAATGGGTGGAATAATAATTGTAGCCATCATTTTATTAACTCGAAAAATTTTATGATATCAGTTAAAGAAGCTAAATCAATAATTAACCAGAAAATATTTCGTCTGGGTTCAGAAATTGTCCAGTTAAATAATTCCACACAACGTCTTTTATCAGAAGATATTATTGCAAAATTCCCGTCGCCCCATTTTAATAATTCAGCAATGGATGGTTTTGCTGTTCGCTCATTAGATACGATTGGAGCATCTAAGGAAAACCCAGTAACTTTAAAAAATATTGGAATTAGCTCAGCTGGTATTCCTAGTAATCTAGTACTGAATAAAGGAGAATGTATCCAATGTATGACCGGCGCTAAAATCCCTTCAGGTTCAGATGCAGTTGTTATAGTTGAGGATACTACTGGTTTTTCAGATAACCCCAATGTCAAAATTATGATTGAAGCTCTGCCGGAAAGTCACATCCGTAAAAAGGGAGAAGAAATTAAAAAGGGAGATATATTAATTAATAAGGGTACGCGGATGAAGCCCAGCGAGATTGGTATTTGTGCTACATTTGGGTATGGAGAATTAAAGGTATCAAAAAAACCAAAAATTGCTATTTTTGGAACTGGTAATGAATTAGTAGAACCTGGGAAAAATATTAAAGAGGGTGAAATATATAACTCTAATCTATATGTATTTTCAGACCTAGTCAAAAAAATTGGAGGTTCAGTTTTGATGAAGGATGTACTTAAAGATGATAAAGAGCACCTGGAATCATTTTTATCTGAAGCCATGGAATCCTGCGATTTAGTAATCTCCTCAGGTGGTGTTTCCATGGGGCGTTTTGATTATGTAAGGGATGTCTTTCTTGATTTAGGAGTTGAGGAACATTTTTGGAAAGTTGCTCAAAAACCTGGTAAGCCACTTTTTTTTGGGACAGGGGATAAAACATTAATTTTCGGACTACCAGGAAATCCCGTTTCTTCATATATCGGTTTTATGGTTTGGGTATGGCCAGTATTAAATGAAATGATGGGAGGTAATAGAATCAAGTCGTTTAAGGCAGAATTAACGGAACCATTTCCACTAGAAAAAATAAAATATCGTTATTTATTTGGAAAAGCTTGGGTTGAAGATGGAAAAGTTCGATGTAAGCCATCAAAAAAAAGCGGATCCCACATGCTTACATCGTCTTTAAATGCAAACTGTATTTTAGGAGCAGAGCCAAGTGGTAGACAATTAAATTCTGGAGATTTGATCGATATAAATCTTTTGCCATGGGAAACCATGAAATGATTATCACTCCAAAAGAGCTTAATGATCAAAAACGAGATTTATTGATTGTAGATATTCGACCCTCTGATCAAAGAACTGAATTTCCTTTAGTAGACCTTAGTCCATTTATATATGGGAATGATGAACTTGCAGATATCCAAGAAAAAAAAGTTTTAGTTTGCCAGTATGGTATTGTAACGGAGGGGCTAATCATAGAACAAGATTTACAAAACACTTTTAGTCTATTGGGTGGAGCTGAGGCCTGGAATGAGTTTAGTAAAGAACATAATGATTTAAGTCGATGGTCAAGACAAACGGTATTACCTGAGATTGGGATAAAGGGTCAAAATAAAATCTCAAAAGCTAAAGTTTCAATTGTTGGAATGGGTGGACTTGGATGTCCCGCAGCTCAATCATTGTTAATTGCAGGAATTGGCTCACTCCATTTTATTGATCAAGATACTGTTTCTTTATCCAATCTTCATCGTCAGCCTTTATTCTCTCCAAAAGATATTGATTGTAAAAAAGTAGAGGTAGCAAAAGAGAGGTTATCAAAACTGAATCCCAACACAAATATTGATATATCAGATGCGCTGTTAAATAAAAAAAATGCTAAGGAATTAGTTTTTGGTTCAGATGTAATTATTGATGCAACTGATAGTATTGAATCACGTCAGGTTATTGATCAAATATCCAAAGAATTAAATATTCCAATGATTTATGGAGGGATCTATCGCTTTGAAGGCCAGGTATCTGTTTTTAATGTAAATGGTAGCCCTGGCTACGCTGAACTTTTTCCAGATAAGCCTTTGGGAGGCGTTGCTTGTGAGGATGCTGGTGTGGTAAGTATGCTTCCAGGCATTATTGGTAATATTCAAGCTTTAGAAACATTAAAGCTAATTGTTGGTACAGAACCGACTTTAATTGGGAAGATTTTAATCTATGATGGAATGAATCATAAGATGGAAAAAATACAATTATGATTAAAGTAAATATTAAATGTTTTTCACAAGTACAATATGCTCTTGGTCAAACTGATTTATTAGTTGAGCTCGAAGATGGATCTAAATCATCTGATCTTGAAAAAATAATTCGTATTAAGGCAAAGGGGAAGTTAGACGATGTCTCACTGAGAGTTGCTATTAATCAGAATTATGTAACTGAAGATACTGAATTAAAAAACGGTGATGAAGTTGCATTTATTCCCCCAGTACAAGGTGGGTAAATGATAAGAGTAAAAATCGCAAAGGATCCTGTAAAACTGTTTGGTGTTGATGATAAGAGAAAAGAAGATGGCGCGGAATTGATTTTTAATGGTCGTGTAAGAAATATGGAACAGGGTAAAGAAATAATTGCCTTGGAGTATGAACAATATGAAGGTATGGCAGAAGTCGAATTAAAAAAAATCGCTGAACAAACTTGCAAAAAGTTTCCAATAACAGATCTGTTTTGCCGGCATAGAATAGGTATTATTGATGTAGGGGAGATAAGTCTACATGTGGTTATATGGTCTAAACATCGACGTGAGAGTCTAGAAGCTATGAATTGGTTTATTTCTGAATTAAAAAAACATGTACCCATTTGGAAATGGGCAATCATGATTGACAATACACGTGTCCCTAGTGAATGTGAACACTGAAGTATGCTAAATTCCTAATCTAAGATGCCAATATTTTCTAACCAATCCGTAGCAAATTTTCTTTTTTGGCTTTCAAGAAAAAAATGGTTAGTCACAGCTTTTTTTATAAGTATCAGTTTTTTTTACTTACCAACTCCTGAAGGATTGTCCTCTGAAGGGCATCGTACTCTGATCATTGTTTTGACAGCATTAATTCTAATTATTTCAGAATCAATACCTTTACCAGCTGTTGCAATGTTGATTTTGATAATGGAAGTAATCCTTGGTGTTGATACGCCTGATGGTGTTGCCTCATCATTTATGAGTGATGCGGTGTTTTTTATAATGGGTTCGTTGATGCTAGCGGTCTCGATTGTTCATCAAGGTTTAGATAAAAGATTGGCATTAGCTATAATTAATATAACTGGTAACAAAACATGGAGAATAGCATTTGGTTTTGTAGCAATTTCAGCAATTATGTCATCATTTATTGGTGAACATACCGTTGCAGCTATGATGCTTCCCGTTGCTTTATCTTTAATTCGAAATGCAAGTTCAGATACAGGGAAAGCAACAAAGCTTTCAACATTATTACTTTTTTCTATTGCCTATGGATGTGCAATTGGATCTATTGGGACACCTTCTGGAGGTGGCCGAAATGTAATAATGATCGGATATTTATCTGAATTTGGTCTCGGAAAAATTTCATATTTAGAATGGATGAAGTATGCCTATCCTATTATGATTCTTGAAATACCCATTGCTGTTGCAATACTTTGGTTTACGTTTACACCTAATCAAAAAATCATGGACTCTGCTGTTCGAAAATTAAAAGTTAATGTAGCAAAATCAGGAAAATTAAATAATAACCAAATGATGGCAATCATCGTTTTTATTTTAGTATTTCTAGGTTGGGTGTTTTTAAGTCCAATAATTGGTTTAGGCATTGTTGCTTTAATTGGAGTCTTTTTTTATCTGTCATTTCGTTTGATTGAGTGGCAAGATATTACACGAAGAACAAATTGGGGTGTGATTATTTTATTTGGTGCAGCTATTTCTTTAGGAATTCAAATGAAACAAACTGGTGCTGCTTTATGGGTTGCTGAAAATGCATTGTATTCATTGCAATTTATTTTTCAGGATCTAGATACTGTAAGATGGCTTTTCTCAGTCGTATTAAGTGGAATTCTAACAAATTTGTTGAGTAATGCGGCAACTGTTGCCGTTTTAGGACCAATAGTTTTGGATATGGGAGGAAACCCAATTATACTTGGAATGGCAACTTCAATCTCATCTGCTTTTGCTTATTTAACAATTGTAGCTTCTCCTACATGTATGATTATACATTCTACAGGCTTAGTTACGTCGAATGATTATTTCAAGGCAGGTTGGAAATTGTTTGTAGCTTCAATTTTCTTGCTGTTTTTGACCTCAACATTTTATTGGCCACTTTTATCATGAAAATATTAATTGCAGTTAGGAGTAAAGAATTTTCAGTCCCCACTTTGAGTGCGGGGATGAAAATTGCACAATCATTCAAAGCGAAGGCTACAATTGTTGATGTTGGCGAGAAGATCAATGACTTTAGTTTGAAAGAAGTTAGTATGGCGCAAGAGCGAATGGAGTCATGGAATTTTGATCGCCCTGGAGTTGATGTTTTAGAATGGGCATTTGAGTATTTAGCTCAAAACGGACTAATAAAAACAACATCAATAGATGCAGGTTTCCCTAAAAACACACTTATCGAAAAGGGTAGTAGTCGAGCAGAAGTATTTTTGGAAGGATCGGTATCTGATGATGTTTCTTTAATTCTAAGAAATGGTAATATTATTGAAGAATTACGAGGTGAAGTACAATCTGAAGGATATGATGTTACAATTATTGGGGCCAGCCAAAAGAGAAGCATGGCCTACGATTTAGTTCAATATATTGATAGTTCAATTTTTGTAGCGAATAATTATGATTCTAATCAATCATATAGAATTCTATTAGCTGTGGATGATTCTCCAGCCACAAAAAAGACCGTTAAATATGGTGTTAGGGTTGCACAGGCATTTGGTATTGGTGTGGATATTCTAACAATAAGTACAAAAAAAGAATTTGGAAAAGATTATAAAAATGCAGCGGCATGGGCAGCAAAACTTTTAAGAAGAAGTGGTATAGAATATAAAAATAGATTCGAAGTAGGAGATCCATCACATTTAATTGCAACGAATGGAGGTGAAGATCACATCATAGTAATGGGCGCCTCTTCAAGTAATCCATTAAAAACATTGTTTAAAAGTAATAAGCCATTAAAAGTTTTGGAAAACTGCAAATGTCCTATTTTAATAGTTAAATGAAATTTTAGAGGGTAATAAAATTATGTTTCAAGATATTGGTTTAATGATTCTTTCAATTATAATACTGGTTATGGTTTCTGTTCCTCCAGTACTTTTTTTAGTTTGGTATTTTTACGATAAAAAACAAAGTCAGCATTCTGTACTAAGAAATTTTCCAATTTTAGGACGGGTTAGGTATTTTTTAGAAATGTTGGGACCAGAGTTGCGTCAATATATGTTTGATTCTGATCATGAGGGGAAACCATTTAGTAGGTCAGATTTTTCAAATATTGTAGTCCAAGGGAAATACTTAAAAACAGTCATAGCTTTTGGTTCAAAAAGAGACTTCGATAAGCCCGGCCTCTTTATTAGGAACTCAATGTTTCCAAAACAAAAAGAAGAAATGAAAATTGTTTTAAATCCAAAGATTAAGACAAAACGTTATGTAGGAACAGAAGGATTATTCTCAAGAAAAGAACATTTAGAAGAAGTAGATGTGTCGCCATGGACTTTACCTGATAAAGATGCGATAACAATAGGTCCGAATTGTAAACATCCATGGCTCGTGAAAGGACCAGTTGGGATGAGCGCTATGAGCTTTGGTGCATTAGGTGAAAATGCTATTAGTTCGATAAGTCATGGTTTAGGCATGGCAACAGGTTCATGGGTGCATACTGGAGAAGGAGGCATTGCGCCTTATCACACCATAGGAGGTGGGGACGTAATTATGCAAATAGGGTCGGGGATTTTTGGAGTGCGAGATGAAGATGGAACTTTTAGTTGGGAAAAATTTAAAGAAAAATCTTTAATACCAGAGTTGAAGGCCTTTGAAATTAAGTTGGCACAAGGTGCAAAAATCAGAGGAGGTCATGTAGAAGGTTCAAAGATCAATGAGGAAATTGCTGAGATTAGAGGGGTAACGCCATGGAAAACTGTTGACTCACCAAATCGACACAATGAATTTCATGATCTTCCATCATTATTTGATTTTATTGATCAGATGCGCGAGACAGGAGGAAAGCCTGTTGGGATAAAAATTGTAATGGGGGGGCCAGATAGCGCGGATGAGCTTGCAAAGTTCATGTCGGATACTAATCGTGGACCAGATTTTATTACTGTAGATGGTGGAGAAGGTGGTTCTGGAGCTACCTACCAAGAAATGGCTGATAGTATGGGTATGCCTATTAAATCTGGAATAATATATTGTGATGATGCACTTAGAAAAAATAATGTTCGTCATAGAGTAAAATTATTTGCCAGTGGTAAATTATTTAGTCCTGATAAAATTGCGATTGCACTAGCTTCGGGAGCTGATCTTATTAATATTGCACGTGGTATGATGATCTCTGTTGGATGTATTGGTGCAGAAAAATGTCATACAAACACTTGTCCTGTTGGAGTAGCAACAACAGATCCTAATCATCAAAAAGCTTTGGTAATAGATGAAAAAAAATGGCGAGTTTTAAATTATGTTATTACCTTAAGGAATGGATTGCAAACATTGGCAGCTGCATCAGGTATAGATTCTTATACAAAATTTAATCGTGATCATGTTGTTTATAGAGATCAATATGGGAAAGTAACATCGCTTGATCAATTATTCCCCTATCCATCTACTTGATAGAACAACTTTACTAAACGTAACTTGAATATCGTTAATAACATAATAATTATTCATTAAGGAGAAAAATGATGGAACTTATTCATCCTATTTTTAAATGGCTTCATATAATTGCAGGTGTTATGTGGATTGGACTATTATATTTTTTTAATTTTATTAATGGTCACTTTGCTGCAACTATGGATGGAGATACAAAGAAAAAAGTTGTTCCAGAATTGATGCCTAGAGCCCTTTATTGGTTTAGATGGGGAGCTGCTTGGACATGGGTAACTGGTTTAATTCTTCTTTTAGTTGTTTACTATCATGGAGGGCTAACATTTGATGAAAGTTCTAATTGGGGTATAGAAGCTTTCACTATGATTGCAGTTACATTTCTAGGTGTTTTTATTTATGACACAATTTATAAAAGCGGACTTGCATCAAATCTTCGTTTAGTTACAATTACCAGTTTTGTTCTTATTGGTGTTGTTGTTTATTTAATGAAAGATTGGGCAGGTTTTAGTTATCGATCATTCAACATTCACTTGGGAACATTATTTGGAACAAATATGGCATTTAATGTATGGTTTAGAATTTGGCCAGCTCAACAAAAGATTATTTCTGCAATAAAAAATGGTGAAGCACCTGATGGGTCATTGGTTGCTTTAGCAGGGTTACGTTCAAAACATAATACATATATGAGTGTGCCATTAATATGGACAATGATGAATCAACATACAACTGTATTGGCTGGTGGTAATTTTGGAATTACATCATCAACGAACTGGTTAGTTCTGATGTTGGTTGTTGCCTTAGGATGGCATATTGTTTTTCAATTGTATAAAAAATCTGCAAAAGTTGAGGGTTTTTAAACAAAAAAATATCATTTATAATCAAGAGGGCTCTAATTTTTTATTAGAGCCCTCTTGATATCTACTACTACTAATTTTTATACAGCAGTTTTTGCAATTGTCTGCTTTGTATTTTTTTCATTCTGGAAAAAAATATGAAGAAAAAATGATGTAATAAAATAGATACCTACAGCATAAGCAAATAAACCTTCTAATCCGTACCAACTAAAATTTTGATAATAGAATAAACTACATACTAAAATTAGTTTTATTGATTCTGAAATAATAGAGTAGCGCCGTTGATCTAATAGTGAAGTAAATGAAAAAATATTTAATATCAATATAAACGCATATAGATAATCCAAAGTAGAATTAAAAGTAGATAAGGATATAAAGAAGTGAAACATAAGTATATTGGTTATTACAAGCTGTACCCATGACCATCCAATAAGGATTGAAGAGTTTTTTGTTTCATATTTTATTTGTTTTTTAGGGTCATTGATTATTTCTAATGGGAATTTTTTCTCTAAATCTTTTGGTCGCCACCCAGTTGGCATAAACCAGATTCGAATCTTATCAACTATTCTTTTTGCATGCCAGGCATCTTTAATGAGATGCCATAAATGTTTAAAATTAATTATAACTGGATTCCATGTTTTCATAGGCTTTAATGTTCCATAAACTGGTTTTACAGAATCAATTTCAGGTTGAAAAGTTCCAAAAAGCTTATCCCATATAATTAGTATTTGGCTATAATTTTTATCAATATATTCAGGATTAATGGCATGATGGACTCGATGATGCGATGGCGTTACCAAAATATATTCTAATAAACCAAGTTTCCCGATTAGTTGGGTGTGATACCAAAATTGCATAAACAAATGTAAAGGACCTAATACTGCAAAAATTGAAGGAGGAACCCCAAGTAAAGCTGCTGGAATCATAAAAATAGCTGAAAACTTTATTGTATTTGATATCGATTGTCTCAAGGCACAAGAGAGATTAAAGTCTTCACTACTATGATGAATAATATGTCTATTCCAAAAGATATTCACCCGATGGTTCAATCTATGCATCCAATACCCCGCAAAATCTTCAACAACAAAAGCTATGATAACCGCTAACCATATTGGCGATAATTGATAGATTGTGATATGCTCAACTAGCCAGGAATAGCTGATAATTACAAAGGAAAATTTTATACCATCTCGAATTGTATTGCTCACCCCAGAACTGAGACTAGAAATCATATCTTGTGATCGATTGATCTTAACTCCTTTGACTTTAGCTGCCCACGCTTCAAGGCTAATCAATAGTACAAATGTAGGAATAGCGAAGAATAGAGATTTTATATAGAAACTCATGATTTTATGTAAAAAGAACTTTTAATTATAAATCTGTAAGATTGAAGGGTTTTAATTATAAGAAATAAACTAGAATAAGCCTCGATTTCACCGAGGCTTATTCTATAGAAGATTATTTAATTAAAGATTTTTTATCGTGTTAATCACTTCATCATAATTAGGTTCTATTCCGGGATTTTCTGCAACCCATTTATATTTAATTACACCTTCAGAGTCAATTATAATTACTGCACGGTTAGAAGATTCATAACCCTCTAGTCCTCCAAGACCTTCGAATGTTACATCGTATTGTTTAATTACATCTCTATTGTAGTCTGATAGCAGTTCAAAATTAAGGCTATACTCTTTTGAAAAAGCTCCATTAGCCCAAGGAGAGTCAACGCTAATTCCAAATACAGTGGCATTTAAATTGTTAAAACTATCCATGTTATCTCTAAATGAGCACATTTCAGTATCACATACACCAGTGTATGCACCTGGGAAGAAGGCTAAAACTATTGGTTTTCCAATGTGGTCAGAAAGAGATACAACTTCTTTATTAGTATTATTAAGCTCAAAAAGTGGAGCTACATCATTTACTTGTGGCATTATTTATCCTTTTATCTATTTAAAAACACATTTGAAAATAAAGTAATTTTATTCAATTATTTCTTTATTATTTTAAATAATAATAGGAATGATTATTATTTATTTTTTAATTTTTGCAGTGAGGTTTAGTCACCAAAGAGAAAAAATTCGTGAAATAGTTTATAACACTAATTCTCATCCAACTGCTGATAAGATTTTTTTAGAAGCTAAGAAATCAATTCCAAAAATTAGTTTAGGAACAGTTTATAGAAATTTAAAGCAATTGGAAATTTCCGGTGAAATAAAAACTATTTATGATGATAATATAGCAAGGTATGACTGGAATACAGAACCTCACAATCATTTAAAATGTAAAAATTGTGGTGATTTAATTGATATAGTTTTAAAAGATAAATCAATCCATCCAAAAATAAAAAAAGATTTCAAATTTAATGTCGATAAAGTAGAGATGTTTATTATCGGCACATGTAAAAAACACGCAAAACAAACATAGGATTAATAATGGAAAATGAAAGTAAATGCCCAGTAGCGCATGGCTCTGGGAGTCAACATAGTCAAGGAGCAAGGTCTAATAATAATTGGTGGCCTGATAATTTAAATTTAGATATTCTTCATCAACATGATGTTAAATCAAATCCAATGAATGGATTTGATTATCGTGAAGAATTTAAAAAACTAGATTATGATGCTTTAAAAAAAGATTTGAATGATCTAATGACAGATTCACAAAGTTGGTGGCCTGCTGATTATGGACATTATGGTCCATTCTTCATTCGGATGACTTGGCACGCGGCAGGTACATACAGAACTACTGATGGCCGTGGAGGAGGAGGAACCGGCAATCAACGTTTTGCGCCTCTAAATAGTTGGCCAGACAATGGTAATCTTGACAAAGCTCGTCGACTCCTATGGCCAATAAAACAGAAATATGGGAATAAGATTAGTTGGGCAGATTTGCTTATACTTACTGGAAATGTTGCAATAGAATCAATGGGTGGTAAAACATTTGGTTTTGGTGGTGGACGAGCTGATATCTGGGCACCAGAAAAAGATATTTTTTGGGGAAAAGAAACTGAGTGGTTGGGCAATGATCGTTACACAGGTGATCGTGAGTTAGACCAGCCATTAGGAGCTGTACAAATGGGATTGATATATGTGAATCCCCAAGGACCAGATGGAAATCCTGACCCCGTAGCAAGTGCGAGAGATATTCGTGAAACTTTTAAGAGAATGGCAATGAATGATTATGAAACAGTTGCCTTAACTGCTGGAGGGCATACTTTTGGTAAAGCACATGGCGCTGCCAGTGAAGATTTTAAAGGACCTGAGCCAGAAGGCGCCTCTATAGAAGAAATGGGATTTGGATGGACTAGTGGTCATGGTACTGGCGTAGGTCGTGATACAATTACAAGTGGGATTGAAGGGCCTTGGACACCGAATCCTACAAAGTGGGATAATGGATATTTTGATATGCTTTTTGGTTATGAGTGGGAATTAGTTAAAAGTCCAGCAGGTGCACATCAATGGCATCCTATTAATCCAAAAGATGAAGATCTTGCTCCTGATCCTGAAGGTTCATCAGATAGTGTTACAACTATAATGACTACTGCAGATATGGCAATGAGAGAGGATCCTGAATACAATAAGATTTCTAAACATTTCCATGAAAATCCAGATGAGTTTGCAGATGCTTTTGCTCGTGCGTGGTTTAAATTATTGCATAGGGATATGGGCCCAAAAAATCGATATCTTGGCCCAGAAGTTCCAAATGAAGATTTAATTTGGCAAGATCCTGTAGCTGATGGAAATAGTAGTTATGATATAGAAAGTGTAAAAGATCAAATTAAAGAAAGCGATCTTTCTGCAAAAGAAATGGTAGAAACTGCATGGGCAAGTGCCTCAACATTTAGAGGATCAGATATGAGAGGAGGAGCTAATGGCGCCAGAATTAGACTTGCTCCTCAAAAAGATTGGGAAGCCAATAATCCAGAACAGCTAGCTAAAGTATTAAGCATACTAGAAAAAATTTCTTCAGATACAGGAGCATCTATTGCAGATGTTATAGTGCTAGCTGGAAATGTTGGAATTGAACAAGCTTCTGGTATTGAAGTTTCATTTACTCCAGGTAGAGGAGATGCGACCCAAGAACAAACTGATGTAGACTCTTTTGGTGTTTTAGAGCCTTTTTCTGATGGTTTCAGAAACTATCACAATAAAGACTTTACTGTAAACTCGGAAAATATGTTGCTTGATAAAGCACAACTTCTTGGATTAACAGCTACAGAAATGACAGTTTTAGTAGGTGGTATGCGATCACTTGGTATCAGTGCCGATGGTGATGGAGTTTTTACAGATGAGCCTGGTAAATTAAGTAATGACTTTTTTGTGAATTTATTAGATATGAATGTTAAGTGGGAAGCAACTGGCAGAAATACTTATGAAGGAACTGATCGTTCAACAGGTGAGAAGTTAAGAACTGCTACAAGAGTTGACCTTGTATTTGGATCTAATTCTCAATTAAGAGCTTTAGCAGAAGTATATGCATGTGACGATTCAAAGGACAAGTTTCTTAATGATTTTGTAGCTGCATGGAATAAAGTAATGAATGTTGATCGTTTTTGATGTTGATATATCAATACTGACTTTTACATTATACTCTATCATAAATATGTAAGAATTTTGAATATCTTTAATATTCAAAATTCTTACTACTAAGTTATTAATAAAGATCATTTTAGAATTAAATAGCTTAATAAATATGAATATTTCAAGATCAATTTTCATTTTAATTGTATCACTAATTGCATTTTCATGCGAGGATGAAAAAGAAACTAAATCCAAAGATGAAGAACCGTTAGATGATGAAAAAAAAGTAATTAGTATACCTTGCCTTAGCGCAAATGATGATTGTAAACAGACAATTTTGCTAAATGGGTCTAAGAATTATACTTTTGATATATATTCAACACATCCTCTTGATAGCGTTATGATAGTCAAAGATGCAATTATTTTTGTTCATGGTAAAGATAGAAATGCAAATCAGTATTTTAATACTATGGTTAAAGCAATTGAGAACCTTAAAAAAACCAAAGATGTAATTGTTATTGCCCCTATGTTTAAAAATGAAGAGGACGTTTTTAATAATACTGATATTTATTGGTCCTATCTCGGATGGAGGTATGGTAATAATTCTCAACCCAGCTCAAGTGTAAATAGACATAGTTCATTTTCTGTGATTGATACTTTAATAAATAAGCTGTCTAATAAAAATCATTTTCCAAAACTCAATAAAGTCTTTATTGGTGGACATTCTGCAGGAGCTCAATTTGTTCAACTTTATTCAGCTGGTAATAGTATTGATGGGAATATATCTAGTATTGAAATTGGTTATTGGATAGCAAATAGCCAGTTTTTTCTTTACACTAATGGAAATAGATGGTCTGATATGATCTCTGATTTTGCTGTACCTGATCTCTCTGAATGTGAAGGATACAATGAATATCCTAGAGGATTAGAAGATAGAAATACATTTATGAATAAACTGAGTATAGAAAAAATTAAGGAAAATATTTCAAGTAGAAATGTTACCCTTTTGCTTGGAGAAGAAGACATAACAAACTCTGCACTCACGACAACATGTTATGCTATGCTTCTTGGAAAACACAGGTTTGATCGAGGTGCAAAGTACTTTTCTTTCTTAAATAAATACTTCTCAAGTCATAATTATAAAAAAATTACAATTCCAAAAGCTGATCATGATAAAGATAAAATTTATTTATCAACGGAAGGATTAAGTTTTATTTCTAAGCAGCTTTCAAATTGAAAAAGTATTGGCTTCAGGGGATTGAAATAAAAATTTTCAACTTAAAACATAGTGATTAGTGCTCTTAATAAGTTAATCCATATCTTACTGGATTATCCTAAAATTATTTTATCTGTTCTAGTGGTTATCACAATTTTACTAGGCACTTATTTATCTAATATCAGAATGGATTTCTCGATTGAGCAATTATTTAGCCAAAATGATCCAGTTGTTGAAAGGTTCTTAAAATTACGTGAAGAATTTGACGGAGTTGATAATGTTGTCTACCTATTCTATAAATCAAAAGATCCATTTTCCTATGAAAACTTAATTAAGAATAGAAGGCTGGTTGATGCTTTTGATTCAGTTAAAGGTATAAGTAGTGTCTCGAGCTTAACCAATATTGAGTTATTCACCGATAGTGGAGATTACTTGCTTTCTCCAGTATACGAGAGTATCCCTACATCAGTTGATTCGCTAAATTCAGCAAAAGAGCAGATTATAAATTCTAATCTGCTAAAGGATTATTTGATATCAGAAGATGGTACTATAGCTGCTTTTCTAATTGATATTGATCCAGCTTTTAACGATCATGATGGTAGAGAACAAATATTATTAGAAATTGATAGATTTCAACAAATGGTTGATTGGGAGTGGCATCAAACTGGATTGCCAATTATTCGAACAAGGTATGTTCAATATATGATTGCTGATAATATTAGATTTTTAGTACCTGTTATCATAATGCTTTTTTTATTTCTTAGTCTATTATTCCGTTCTTGGATTGGATTAATTCTACCTCTATTAGTTGTTCTAATAACGATTATTTGGACTCTAGGGTTCATGGTAGCTAGTGGAATAACTATTAATATTATTAGTTATATAATTCCGACTCTTTTGATGGTTGTTGGTATAAGTGACTCTGTTCATCTTTTAGTAAAATATTATTCTTCATTAGATGAGTTAAAAGATAAAAAAGAAGCTTTAGTGCAAACATTAAGAAAAATTGGTATGGCAATTTTCTTTACAAGCATTACAACTGCAATTGGTTTTGGTGCACTTTCAATGGTTAAAATTCAAATTGTAAAAGAATTCGGTATTTTTACGGCATTGGGTGTCTTTTTTGCGTTTATAATTACTATTTTATTAATCCCCCCTTCTTTAATGTTACTAAAAACAACACAACAGTCAAAATTAGATCGATATTCAACTGGTCTTCGAGTTAGAATCATTAAAAAATTTATCATTTTAGTTAGAGCTTATCCAAAAGCAATCGTTTTTTCGGGCTTTGCAATTACAATTATATGGTTTTTTGGTGCCCTCCAAATCAATCCTCATTCAAAACTGCTTGATGACTTAAAGCCTGGCAATCCCCTATTGGAAGACATGCGTCTAGCTGAGGAAAAAATGGGTTCTGTATTACCAGTAGAAATTATTATTGAAGTAGGTGAAAATGGCTTATTTGAAGATATTCAGGATTTACCTGTTATTTCTTTTTTAAATGATGTTTCTAAGTATATTTCAGAAATACCTGAAGTGGGTAAAGTCATTTCAGTTAGTGATTTTTTAAAAGAAATTCATCAAGCGATGAATGATGGTAACCCCAATTATTATATCATTCCACCATCAAGAGAATTAATAGCCCAATATATGCTACTATACGAAAGTGAATTTGAATCATTTGTAAATTTAGATTATACTAAACTTCGAATATCTGCTCAAATAAAAGATATTGATTCACGTCGTAGTGCTGAGATTGAAAAAGATATCAATAGCTATATTGTTTCAAGAATACCTGATGGATTGAATGCAGAAGTTACTGGTACTGCTTTACTTGCCTTAAGAACCAATAATTACTTGGTTAATAATTTGTTAGCTAGTTTTTTTATAGCTTTACTAATTATAACGTTTGTTATGATTTTTATGTTTCGTTCTGTCAAAATGGCCCTTATTTCAATATTACCTAATATTATCCCAATGATGACAATGGCAGCAGTATTAGGTTTTTTTCAGATACCGCTTAGACCTGCTACTGCGATGACTTTTGCGGTAGCATTTGGGATTGCAGTAGATGATACACTTCATTATTTGATTCGATATCGAATGGAACTATCTCATCAAAATTATAGGCAAGCTAATGATGCAACTTTATTAGGGACTGGAATTGCAATGATGTCCACTACAGCAATTTTATCAGCTGGATTTTTAGTGCTTACTTTATCTGAATTTAAACCTACGATTGAATTTGGCATGTTATCAGTTATAACAATTGTAACAGCCTTGCTAAGTGATATTACATTTTTACCCGCACTTTTAAGTCAAATAAAACCTAGGCTAAAAAGATAAGTTTTTAGTTTTAAAAATCGTTTTGTTTACCAATGCTAAAAAAGCATTAAATTCACTCTCCCCTAAAACCCACATTGATTTAGGATTGGTATAAATATGTCAAAATGGACCAAAGAAGACTTTGTAGAAGATTTACGCAATAAATGTACCCGTGAAATTGCAAAAATTGGTGAAAAAATCATTGAATTTGCTGAGGAGTATGCCAGTGAAATGTCATGGGGCAGAGGGGATGATCATGGAACGTTTACTTTCAGGTGTAGTTCAGATGTAGGGATGTTGCCACTTTTTCATATGACATCTAACGGACAGTTAAACTTGCAAATCAATTTTCTTCGAGAAAAAGAATTACCTAAGCAGGTTCTTCGAGATATGATTGTGAAATTGGAGGCTAATTTTCTTCGTGATTATGATAAAGATGCTTATCCAGTAGATTCTTATGAAGAAATGGAGTATATGTTTCACACTTATTCACAAGTTGACAAATTTTTGAGTACTATGGAAGGTGCTGTTTACCGTTTAAAACAATAAATTGGATAATTTTCTTTATTTTTTTTGCGCTCTATTGGCAATTATTGGTGGAGCGTTTTCTTTTTATTTTTATGGAGTCTATAAAAATTGGATTCGTCCCCATCAGATTTGGATCCCTACCTTTTGTGAATTGAACTCTAATCAATGCGTATCAATAGTAGATACCAAATACGGTCGATTACTTGGTTTGCCAAACGCATTGATAGGTATATTTTTATTTTTGAGTTATGCTATAATACTAATCTGTGTAGCTTTAAAATATATTGATCCAATTTTTCCATTATATATTGGTGGCTTTACAATTATTATAGGATTGTACCTAGTCTATGGATTGTATCGTTTGAGAGTCGTTTGTAAAGTCTGTCTATTAGTTCATTTGTTAAATGCTATAATTTTTACAATGCAGGTGATATAAATTTATTATGGGAGGCTCACTTTATTTATTAGGATTTATTATCATAATATTCATTTTTTTTGCTATTCTAATTGCAAGATCAAGCCATAATTCAACCATATATAAAGATATTGATATAAATGAATGGGACTGCTCAGAATGCGGTTTCCATATTCAGGCTGGAAACAAATGTATATATTGCAATTCGAACAAACCATAAATCATTAAAAATTTTTAGAAATGACAAATTTGATTCAAAATTAGAAGTTAACTTCACCTTCAATTTTTTGAGAGTTTAAATGGATATAAAATTAAAAGAAATTAATTCTTACGAAAAAGAGATCATGATTAATCTTAATTGGAATGAGATTGAGAAAGACTTTGAAAAAGCAATTAGGAAATTTTCAAAACGCATCAAACTTCCTGGTTTTAGACCAGGTAAAATTCCACGTAAAGTCTTAATGAATCAATTTCAATCAGCAATTGAGGCAGATTTTATTGAAAGCTCACTCAACAATTATTATTTACAAGCGCTAAAGGAAAAGGAAATGGTTCCAGTTAATATGGGTGGCGTTAGTGATGTTGATTTTGATCATGGTGGGCATTTTAAATTTAAAGTGACTTTTGAAGTTGAACCTCAAATAAAACTACCGAGAATGAAAAAGAACCTTCTTAAAGTTGAAAAGACAATATATGTTTGTGATGATGAGGATATCAACCTTGCAATAGAGGAAGTGAGAAATGGTCATGCTCAGGTGAAAACAATTGAGGATGGTGCTCAATCCGGTGATTTTGTTGTGTGTGATTTACAGGAAATAGATACCTCTGGTGTTCCTATAATTGGGAAAAAACTAGAAACTAGGTATGTAAAGGTAGGGCAGCCTCCATTTGACAATGAAAATGAAAAGAAGTTATTAGGAATAAAGCCAAAAGATTCTGTAAAAGTTATGGTGCCAATCGATGAAAACAATAATTTGAGTAATTTTGAATTATTAGTAAAAAATGTTGAAAGGCAGATTCTACCAGAATTAAATGATGATTTTGTTAAGTTGGTTGATCCAAAATCGAAAGATATGTTAGAGTATCGTGATAAAGTAAAAGAAAATTTAGACAAAGCTTACGATAACAGATCCGAGGAAGCGTTAAATCAAAGTCTGTCTGATGCAATGATTGAAAAAATAAATCCAGAATTTCCCCCATCTATGGCGGAATCTTATTTAGGACATATTATTGAAGACATCTCTAAAAACAATAAAGAAATGGACAAAGAAAAAGCAAAAGAAATTTATAAGCCTATGGCAGAGAGAAACTTGAAATGGTATTTAATTCGTAATGCTATTATTGAATCTCAATCTTTTGAAATTTCAAAAGATGATATTTCACAGGAAATTGAAGATCGGAAGGAAGTAAATCCAGATCATGCTAAGGATATAGATAATTATTTTAAGAAACCAAGCAATCGTTCAAGATTAAGTGATGATTTAATGGAAAAGAAAATCTTGGCTTATTTAAAAGAATTTGCGAAAATCAAGGAGGTCAAAGTGGCAACAAAAGACCTACGTAAACAATCCGAGGTAAAATCAACATAATTATGAATAAAGATCAAATAAATCAATTGGTTCCAATGGTTGTAGAGCAAACTGGGCGTTTTGAGAGAGCATATGATATCTACTCTCGTCTACTTAAAGAGAGAATTGTATTTTTGGGCACACCTATTGATGATACAGTATCTTCTTTAATTATTGCACAGTTATTATTTTTAGAGGCAGAAAATAGCGAGAAGGATATTCATTTATATATTAATTCTCCTGGTGGAATCATTACATCTGGTATGGGAATTTATGACACCATGAATTATATAAAACCTGATGTTGCAACTATTTGTATGGGGCAAGCAGCGAGTATGGGTGCTTTTTTATTATCAGGCGGAGCTAAAGGAAAGCGTTCAGCCTTGCCAAATGCTAGAATTATGATTCATCAGCCAGCTGGTGGAGCTGAAGGGCAAGCATCTGATATAAAAATTCAGGCCGACGAAATATTGCGTTTAAGATCAAGTTTAAATAAAATTTTAGCAAAAAATACAAAGCAAACATTAAAGAAAATTGAGAAGGATACTGATCGCAATTTTTTTATGAGTTCTGATGAAGCTAAGAATTACGGAATTATTGATACGATTTTGACTGTGAGAACTTGAATGCGAAAAACATATTTAAATAATTCCAATGATTCAAAAAATGTAGAAAATGATATATCTCATCCAATTATTCAACGTCCTAGTGATATAAAAAAGTATCTTGATCAATATGTTATCGGCCAAGATAGAGCTAAGATAGCAGTTGCTGTAGCTGTATATAATCATTATAAGCGAATTTTAGCCAAAGATGAGCTAGATGATGATGTAATGCTAGATAAAAGTAATATATTAATAATTGGCCCTACTGGTACTGGTAAAACACTTATTGCAGAAACTCTTGCGAAGTTTTTATCTGTCCCTTTTGCTATAGCAGACGCAACAAGTTTAACTGAGGCTGGATATGTTGGAGATGATGTTGAAAATATATTAGTACGCTTACTTCAAATTGCTAATTATGATATTTATCGAGCTCAAAGGGGGATAGTTTACATTGATGAGATAGATAAAGTTGGTAGAAAAAGTTCAAGCCCTTCTATAACTCGAGATGTTTCAGGCGAAGGAGTTCAGCAGGCATTATTGAAAATCTTGGAAGGAACTATTGCTCAAATCCCACCTAAGGGTGGTAGAAAACATCCTGAACAAAGTTTAATTCCAATTGATACAAAAAATATTCTATTTATTTGTGGAGGATCTTTTGATGGATTAGCAGAAATTATAGGACAGAGGGTCAATTCTGCTGAAATTGGTTTTACAAAATCTTTAAATAAATTGAATAATGAAGATGAAGTTCTTAAAGAGGTATGCCCTGAAGATTTAATTAAATATGGATTTATTCCTGAATTGGTAGGGCGCCTTCCTGTAGTTTCAGCAATAAATCATTTAGATGAAGCAGCATTAATGCGTGTTCTAATTGAGCCGAAAAATTCGCTCTTGAAACAATATAAAAAACTTTTTAAGATGGAAGGTATTGAATTAGAATTTAGACCAGAGGCTTTAAAAGAAGTTATTCGTTTAGCGATGGAAAGGAAATCTGGCGCTCGTGGATTAAGATCTGTTTTAGAAAACGCAATGCTAGATATTATGTTTCGACTGCCTGAATATTCTGAAGAAAGGGTGTCTAGAATTACGCTCACTAAGGAATTTATTGTTAGAGGTAAGAAGCCTTTCATTCGGCATAGACGTCGTTCTGCCTAATAAAAAAATAAACACATATTTTGAAAATTAAAAAAATCCCGATTATTTATTTATTTTGTATTAATATTATTTTCACGCAGGAAAAATATTTAAGTCCAGATGATGTAAAAGTAGAATGGCAAAACTATACATCATTTCAAAGGCAGGAATTAGTCAACTTTGCCACTTTTTTATTTGATGAACAATTTTATGAAAGGGCGTTATTAGTTTTTTTCCAATTTCTATATAAATATCCAGGAGACGAGCTAGAGATAGCAGCTTATTTTAATATTGCTAAATGTTATGAAATGATGGGCAATTGGGATTTAGCAGAAAATTATTATAATCGTATAATTAAAGAAAAACGACTTGGTAGTGTTGATTCTAATGCTGCAAAATATCAGTTATTATATATTGCCCTTGAAACTGAGAATTATGATAAAATAATTGAAAGCACCTTGGAAAGTAAAGATCCATACGATCTGATTTTTCGCGCCTATGCACATTTTGAAATGTTAGACTGGAATGACTCTAGGGTTGCATTTAGAAGCGCTGAAGCTGCATTTGACCATAATTATTACTCTAGAAAAATAAAGCCTTGGTATAATGCAATCAATACAGCTGAAAATGCTCCATTAAAAAGCAAAACCCCTGCATTACTTTCATCATTGTTCCCAGGTGGCGGCTTTATATATTTAAAGCAAAATGAAAATGCTATGGGTACATTGGGAGCATCATTATTAACCTATGCTGCAATTTTTTCATCATCATTAGTTTCTCAGCAAAAAACAATTTCTATTTCCTCAAATCGTCAAATGATTACACCAATGTCTAGTAATGTTATTTCTAAAGAAGGAAAATTTTATTCTTCTGGCGATTATTCAATACCTAATCCTTTGAAATTATCAACAAATAATCGTACTGCAATAATTCCACCTACTATTTTAGCTTTTGGGATTTATTTTGGCAGTATTTGGAAATCAGTCCAAGATATTGATGAATCTAATCGTAAGCTTGTACGCCGTTTTACAGGTAGGGTAACAAAAAAATTGAGTGTAGAAACATTCATGGATTATCCAATTCCTGACTTTGTTATAAAATAAGTACTTTTTCTTTATAAAATCATTGCAGCACCGTTATTAAATACTTAAGATACCAAGCTTTTTTGTAAGCAAAATTTGTTTTTTGATAATTAGGTATGCGTGGTCCAATATAATTGGATTTGAGAGTTGCTTCATTTGGAGCAACAAAGACAGTACAGAATCAAACATACAATGGAGAGTTTGATCCTGGCTCAGGACGAACGCTGGCGGCGTGCTTAACACATGCAAGTCAAGGAGAAA
>MDSY01093577.1_pt1 | contig 26693 bp, 29 predicted proteins | sample 811131 | NCBI WGS metagenome assembly MDSY01 (sample SAMN05326643, study PRJNA326480) | marine metagenome | isolation source: seawater | place: Atlantic Ocean: South West | collected 2010
GACGATTTCCGTCAGAAATTAGTCCCATTGCAATACCTGAAACGGGTCTTTTTATTTGAACTCCTGCATCCATTAATGCCATTGTTCCTGCACAAACTGTAGCCATGGATGATGATCCATTAGATTCTAATACTTCAGACACGACACGAACTGTGTATGGACATTCTTCAGGAATTACAACTTTTAAACCACGCTGAGCTAAGTTTCCGTGTCCAACCTCACGACGTGAGGTGCCTCTGAGTGGCCTTGCTTCTCCGGTACAAAATGGAGGAAAGTTATAATGAAGATAAAAATTTTCTTCACCTTCATAAGAAGGCATATCAATTTTGTTTGAGTCTCTTGATGTTCCAAGAGTTACTGTTGCTAAAGCTTGGGTCTCTCCACGAGTAAAGATTGAAGATCCATGTGTAGATGGTAGATAATCTACCTCACACCAAATCGGTCTAATTTCATCTGTTTTCCGCCCATCTAAACGAAGTCCTTCAGCTAGAGTTAATTCGCGTATAGCTTCTTTTTCTGACTTTCTATAGTAACCTCCAATAAGATGACCAAATTCATTTATTTCATCCTCAGAAAAAGATGCTTTGATTTCTTCTTTAATTTCGAAAAATGCTGCGCTTCGTTCGGCCTTAGAAGTTCCCTTTTTGGCAATAGCATAACACTTTTCATAAGCCATATCATGAATTCGCTTCTGAAGATCTTCATTGGTTTCAGCAGTGTCATATTCTCTAATTTCTTTTCTTCCAAATGCTTCTGCTAATCTTAATTGAGCAGCAACTTGTAATTTGATTGCTTCATGAGCAAATTTTATAGCATCTGCCATTTCTTCTTCTGAAATTTCATCCATTTGCCCTTCAACCATCATCACTGAATCTGCAGATGCACCTATCATCATGTCAAGATCTGACTCTGCTAATTGGGCTCTGCTTGGGTTGATAACAAAATCACCATTTACACGAGCTACTCTAGCCTCAGAAATTGCACATTCAAAAGGAAAATCACTTAATTGGATAGCTGCAGAGGCAGCGAGTCCAGCTAAAGAATCTGGCATCACATCTTCATCGTGAGACATCAGTTGAATCATCACTTGTGTCTCAGCGTGATAATCTTTTGGAAATAATGGGCGTAATACACGGTCGACTAAGCGCATCGTTAATACTTCACCGTCACTAGGGCGAGCTTCTCTTTTAAAAAAGCCTCCTGGATAGCGTCCAGCTGCTGCAAATTTTTCACGATAATCAACTGTCAAAGGTAAAAAGTCAACATCTGATTGTTTGTAGTTAGATACTACAGTACATAACAACATGGCTTTACCCATTTGAACTACAACTGAACCGTGGGCTTGCTTTGCAAGTTTACCTGTTTCAATAGAAATTGTTCTTCCATCAGGAAGAATAATCTCTTCTTTATATATTTTTGGTTTCATTTTTCAAGGTTTAAAATTTACGTTGTGTGTTGGGCAACCAATGAAAATTGATAATTTCAGAAAATAAATTAGATTTTTATTTACGAATCCCTAAATCTTTAATAATTGTTCGATATCTTTCAATATCTTTTGACATCAAATAATCAAGAAGACTTCTTCTTTTACCAACTAAACCTACCAGCGATCTTTCAGTATTAAAGTCTTTTCTGTTTTTTTTCAAATGTTCAGATAGATGATTTATTCGATGAGAGAAAAGAGCAATTTGACCCTCTGTAGATCCAGTATTTGATTTAGATTTCCCGAATTTCTTAAATATATTTTCTTTTATTTCTTTTGATAAATACATGCCAATATTAATTTAAATGATTTTTATGTGATTTAAACGATTGCAAATATAATTATTTTTGAGAATAAGTGCTTTCTATTGTAATTAATTATTCTCTAATAGGTTGGTTAAGTATTAAATCAATGTATTTATTTATTTCATTTTTCAAATTACTTCTATGAACAATAAAGTCTAGAAAACCTTTTTCTTGAAGGAATTCACTAGTTTGAAATCCTTTAGGGAGATCTTTACCAGTAGTATCCTTAACTACTCTAGGTCCGGCAAAGGCAATTAAAGCTTTAGGTTCTGCAATATTAATATCACCTAGCATTGCAAAGGAAGCGGTTGTTCCACCGGTAGTTGGATCTGTACATAAAGATATAAAAGGGAGTTTAGCTTCTGCTAAATGCGCTAACTTAGCTGATGTTTTTGCCATTTGCATTAAAGAAGTCGCGGATTCCATCATTCTAGCTCCTCCAGATTTTGAAATTACTAATAATGGGTATGAATTTTTGATACAATAATCAGTTGCTCTTGAAATTTTTTCACCTACAACAGAACCCATTGACCCTCCAATAAAAGAAAAATCCATGCATGATATAACTATTTCTTTTCCTTTTGATTTTCCAACAGCAGTCCTAATAGCATCATTTAAATTAGTTTTTTTTTGAGATTCTTTTATTCGATCCTTATACTTCTTATTATCGATAAAATTTAGAAAATCTACAGGCTTTATATTTTTATCAAGTTCAATAAATTTATTTTCATCAAAAAGTATTTCAAAATATTCTTTACTACCAATATGAACATGATAGTCATCTTCTGGACTAACATAAAAATTCTCGGCTAGTTGCTGAGTCTCAACTATTTTTCCTGAAGGAGTTTTATACCACAATCCTTTTGGTATATCTTTTTTCTCTTCGGTTTTGGTAAGAATTCCTTTTTCACTTCGTTTAAACCAACTCATAAATTTTTATTTAATGTAATGTATTAACATTATTTAAATCTTCAAAAGCTTTTTTCAAACGTTTAATAAAAGTTTCTTCACCAATTCTTAACCATTTGCGTGGATCATAATATTTTTTATTAGGTTGATCAGCCCCATCTGGATTTCCAATTTGAGAATTAAGGTAATCATATTTATCATTCATATAATCTCTAATACCCTCAGTAAAAGCATATTGCATGTCAGTGTCAATATTCATTTTGATTACCCCATAATTGATAGACTCTATTATTTCTGCATGAGAGGAACCAGATCCTCCATGAAAAACAAAATCTACAGTATTAGGAGGTAGGTTATATTTTTTTGAAATATATTCTTGAGAATTCTTCAATATTTTCGGGGTCAATTTAACATTTCCCGGTTTGTAAACACCATGAACATTTCCAAAGGCCGCTGCTACTGTAAACTGATTACTTATTTTGCTTAATTCTTCAAAAGCATATGAAACTTCTTCAGGTTGAGTATATAGTTTGGAGGCGTCTACATCACTGTTATCAACTCCATCTTCTTCACCTCCTGTAATTCCTAATTCAATTTCAAGAGTCATTCCAAGAGGCTTCATTCTTTTTAAATACGATTTACATATTTCTATATTTTCTTCAATTTTTTCATCAGAGAGGTCTATCATATGTGAACTAAATAATGGAAAACCATTTTTTTTATAAAAATTTTCACTAGCATCTAACAATCCATCAATCCATGGCAAGAGTTTTTTGGAACAATGATCAGTATGTAATATTACGTATGCACCATATAATTTAGCCAATTCATGAACGTGTTTAGCCCCTGAAATAGCCCCTGAAATAGCAGCTTTTTGATCCATATTTTTAAGACCTTTACCGGCATTAAAACACGCACCACCATTTGAAAATTGTATAATCACAGGACTGTTTAGGCTTGCCGAAGTTTCAAGAACTGCATTAATAGAATTAGAGCCAATTACATTAACTGCTGGAATAGCAAATTTTTTATTTTTTGCTAGTTTAAAAACTTCTTGAACATTGGTTCCTGTAATAACTCCTGGAGGAAAAGATAAATTCATTTTTAAATTTTGGTAAAATTAAAAATTAAAATTAGAAAGGATAGTTAATTCCTATATTAAATACTGCTTGATTTAGTGAAAACTCACTCATCCACCTATTATTTTTTGTTAGTGATGGGTTATAAGTTTTAAATGCAGTATCAAATCTAAAGATAAAGAAATCAAAATCATACCTTATTCCAAATCCAGATCCAATTGCAATTTCACTTAAATCAGAGATTTCTTCAAAACTAGCTTTAGAATCTTTAATATTATCTTCTATGTTCCAGATATTACCAGCATCTATGAATAGGGCTCCTTTTAAAGGGCCAATTAAAGGAAAACGATATTCTAAATTTGCTGAAATTTTTAAATTAGCTTCATTAAATTCATTTGAGTTTTCAGTGGTTCCAGGGCCTAGCTTATATGCTTTCCATGCCCTGTTATCGTTAGCACCACCAGCAAAATAAGATCTTGAAAAAGGAATACTAGATGAGTTTCCAGTTGGAATTGCTACTCCACTAAAAAATCTAAAAGCTATAGTGCGATCTCTACCCGTAGGATAATGTTTTATATAGTCAATTTCAGTTTTTAAATATTGAGATGGAGTTACTCCATTAATTACATACTGACCTTGATTATTTTTTTCAGATGACCATTCTAATAATTTATTTAAAATATTTCCAACCCATTCAAACTTCCATTTGAGCTGATAAAATTTTTCATCTATCAAACTCTCTTGACTATTTTTGTTATATGTTAATGAAGATCCTAAAATTAGATTATTAACCGTAAGACGATTTTTTCTTTCGCTTATACTATTAATTATTTCATAATCACTCTCACTTTCAATATCTAGATTACCATTTTGAACATTTTCAATAAAAAAATTTGATCCTTCAGGGATAGTTAAATTTCCTTCATCTCCAAAATAATCGTTAGAGTTAGAATTTTTTTTTGCAATTGTATTTAATCTATCATATGAATTCCGATAAACATTATAATAATTTTCAATATTTTTATTATTAACAAACTCTAAATCAATTAGCTTAAAACTCATCTTTTTTGATTTATCAGGACTCCACTTATATTCAAAGCTGCTTCCAAAGTTTTGTTTATCTAGGCCAATATTTTTTTGATAAGTTGTTCCAAAACTTAATTGTGTTATGGGATTCATTTCTTTCGGTATGTATCTTTCAATACGAATAGGTGATATTATTTTAGGAAATTTAATTTTTATATCTGCTCCCAATTCAAATAAATTAAAAAAACTATCATCAATAATAGCTGAATTTCTTGATGCTCCAAGAGTACTTTTAATTCTAAAATCTAAAACTTCAGTACCTTTAAAAATATTTCTTATCCCGTTAGTAATACCAATTCCCACTCCAATATTTTGAATATTTGAATGTGAAATATCTAAATCTATACCTAGCGAAAATCGTTCTTTTGGAGTTAAAAAAATTGAAGAAACAAGTGTGCTATCTGTTTTGGGTTCATATGTTATGCTTGGATACTTAAAATTTCTTAAAGAATTAAAATAACTATATGTTGATGTCCGATTTTTGTCACTGTACCATTGATCTTTAATAATAAATATTGGGTCTGTAATTGCTTTTTTCTTGTATTTTAACTCTTCTTTTGAAAAAATTTCAAATCCATTATAAGAGTAATTATAATCATATTTTAAATCTTTAGAACTGAGTGATTCTACAAAAATATTTATTTGATCAACTTTATATTTTTTATATGGTATTGTTTTAAGAGAATCATTTATTCTTCTTTGAATAGGTTTAATCTTTAAAACTAGATCAATTGTTTTATCAACTCTACTACTGTCTATTTTTGCTTCAAACTGGATGCTGCTTTGCTGGAAATTATACACACCATTATCACGAAATAATGTAATCAATCTATTACGTTCTTTCTCAATATTTTGAATTGTAAATGGCATACCATTTTTTAAAAAACTTTGATTTTTATTATCAATAAACAAATCTTTAAGCTCTTTTGATTTTATTCCATCTTTAAACTCTTTGACAGTATATATTTCATTAAGATTAACTTTATAATTAATTTCTTTTGTTCTTGGCTTTAGTGGAATTATCTCATAGTCTACAACTAAATCATAATATCCAAGGTTCTTAAAATATTGAGTAAGTCTTTTAACATTACTTTTTATCAAAGAGCTGTCTACTATACTTGGCTCTTCACTGTTTTTTTTAAGCCATGAGTTTAGTTTTATTGAATATTTTTCTAGTTGAAAAACTTGCTTAGGCGAAAGTAAATTATTTAACTTCTCTTTTCTTTTAGGTTTTTCATTTAACCATTTATTAAATTTTTCTTTAGGAGATTCATTAACCCAATGATTAAGTTGAAGTTTAAGTGGCAATCCAATAAAAGAAGTATTTGGCTTTGGCAATATTAATTGTGTGCTGGGATTTGTCTTGGTTTCTTCACCATTTATATAAAGTTTGTTTTCAGACAAAAGAAATGAACCATCTGTTAAAAATTTTTCAGTATTACAACTTACTACTAATAATGAAATCAAAAGTATATTGCGTAATTTTATAGATGAAGAATTCAAATTTTATATAATTTATAATCAAAAATACATTTTTTGAATGGTTACTAAAAGTCTGATTAATCAAATAAGTCTTCTTAAACAAAAGAAACATAGACAAAAGTCTGGTCTTTTTGTTGCGGAGGGTGAAAAATTAGTTGGAGAGTTATTTAGTTCAAATTTTGGAATATTTAAAATTTTAACAACAGACAAAAAATCTAAATTTTCTGCTGATTTTATATCAACAGTAGAAATGAAAAAATTGACTCATTTTAAAAATCCAAGTAATTATCTTGCCGTTTTTGTAATTCCTAATTCAGTTTTAGATAGTAATGCGATTAATAACTCAATTATTGCTTTAGACGGCATATCAGATCCTGGAAATTTAGGAACTATTATAAGAACCTGTGATTGGTTTGGAATTAAAAATATAATTTGTAGTAATGACACTGTTGATTTATATAATTCAAAGGTCATCCAAGCTTCGATGGGATCAATAGCAAGAGTTAATTGCCATTATATTGATCTGATTGAATTTTCTCAATTAACCAAAAAAAAGCTATTAGCATGTTGTTTGAACGGAACGTCAATTTATAAGTTCAATTTTGACAAAAAATCAATACTTGTTTTCGGAAATGAATCAAAAGGCGTTTCCAAAAAAATTCTTGAATCCTCAAATGAAAGAATTACTATTCCTAAAAATAAAATAAATAATAACATAGATAGTCTCAACGTTTCTTCATCTTTAGCTATTGTTCTGGGTGAAAGATTCAGGCAAATCCAATAACTATTCAAAAGTAAAATTAATTACAAAGCCTCTAGAAAACATATTTTTTATATTTCCTGTCCAGGGACTGTCAATTTCATAATCTGGAATTATTTCATTTTGCAAAGAAAAAACTCCCCTAATTGATGGAGAGAACTTGAAATAGTATAAATAAAAATCAAACCCTAATCCTAACTCATAATTTATATTATTTGAAACAGTTCTAAAAACATTACTTGAATTATCATCAGTGTTTTTTGAATTACTTGATAAGTTGTAATCTGCTGAAACACCAAAAGTTATGTAGGGTTTGAAATTGTTAATTCTTTTTGCACTCATTTTTATTAATAAAGGAATATGAATATATGTGGATTTAACCTCACGAATCAAATCATTCTCAGATTCAAAAAGTGGTAGATCCGGATATATTAAATTTCTCTGATTGTACAATAGTCCGGGTTCTAACCTTAAGTTAAAAAACTTACTTATTCTTAGATCTCCAACTAATCCAACGTTAAAACCAGTGAAAGATTCTACTTGTGTATCCGGAAATTTATTAATCCTGTAATAATCATCTGTATATTCAAATTTGAAGTCGTAAGAATTAAAACCTACATAGTAACCATAATGAAGTGGTTTTTCATCAAAATTTGGAAGGTTAATTATTTTTTCTCTAAATGAAGGGTACTGAGCATTTAACTCAATTATTAATAAAGAAAAAAAAATTAATAAGTAATAATTTTTATGTTTTTGAAACACTTTGAAGAAATATTGCTTTTTGTTTTATATGATTCTATCTTTCATATTGTATTAACCTAATTTTCAATAAAATATTGTTGAATCTAATAAGCTTTTTTATTTCTATTTTTAAAAAGATCTTTAATATTTATATTTGTCTTTCCATAAGTCTTTTAAATAATTCAATAGATTTCTCTCTTTTTGATTATTCCCAGGATAATAAATAGTTGAATTTTTTATTTCATTTGGAAGATACTCTTGATCAGTAAAATTATTTAAATTATCATGAGAATAAGAATATTCTTTACCATGATCTAATTCTTTTAAAAGCTTTGTGGGAGCATTTCTTAAATGTAATGGAACAGAAAGATCTCCTGTTTTTTCTACAATTTCTATAGCTTTATTGATTGCCTTATAACTACTATTGCTCTTTGGTGAACTTGCAAGATAGATAACACACTGACTTAATATAATTCTTGCCTCAGGCATTCCAATTATATTTACAGATTCAAAGGTAGATTGAGCTATTAATAAAGCATTAGGGTTTGCATTTCCAATATCCTCAGCTGCTAATATAATTAATCGTCTTGCAATAAATTTTACATCTTCACCAGCTTTTACCATTCTAGCAAGCCAATACACTGCTGCATTTGGATCACTACCTCTTATTGATTTTATAAATGCTGAGACTATATCATAGTGTAGATCTCCAGATTTATCAAACATCAAAATATTAGTTTGGACTACATCCATTACTTTTTCATTAGTAATTTTAATTGAATTTGATGAATCATCATCTACAACATTTATTACTAACTCTAATACAGATAATAATTTTCTAGCATCTCCTCCAGATAACTTCAGTAAAGCATCATCTTCTGAAATAATGATATTTTTTTTTGAAAGAATTATATCTTCGGAGATTGTTCTATTAATTATTCCCCGAAGTGCTTTTATCGGTAATGGTTCTAAAGTAAAAACTTGACACCTTGACAATAACGCATTTATAACTTCAAAACTGGGATTTTCTGTTGTTGCTCCAACTAGAGTAATAATTCCCTTTTCTACAGCACCCAAAAGAGCATCTTGTTGAGATTTACTAAATCTATGTATTTCATCTATAAAGAGTATAGGATTTTTTTTTGTAAATAATCCACCACTATTTTTTGATTTTAAAATGATTTCCCTAATGTCTTTAACTCCTGCATTGATTGCAGAAATTTGATAAAAAGGTCTTTCTTGTATTTTAGATAATAATTCAGCTAAAGTTGTCTTACCAGTTCCTGGGGGTCCCCAAAGAATCATAGATGGAATTAAGCCACTTTCAATAATATTATTTAACGTTCCTTTTGGTCCAAGAAGTTTAGTTTGTCCAACGTATTCTTTTAACGATTTAGGACGCATTCTTTCAGCCAGTGGAGTGTTATTCATTTTAGACTTTTTTGCTGCCTAATTTTCTCATATAATACAACGCCACATGCAACAGAAACATTTAACGAATCAATTTCTTTTTGCATTGGAAGCTTAACTGATACGTCACATAGTTTAATAAGACCTTTTTGAATACCCTTGTCTTCTGATCCCATAATTATTGCAGAAGCTTTTTTAATTTTCAAATCAAATAATAGTGTGTCTGATTTTTCACTAACGGCTATTATTTGAGTCATATGTGACTTAAGAAGATAAATAACATCTTTTAGATGACTTACCCTTGAAATAGGAACTTTAAATGCTCCACCTGCAGATGTTTTTATTGCGGCATCATTTATAGGAGCACTTCCAGTTTGAGGAATTATCAAACCATTAACTCCAGTTGCAGCGCAAGTCCTTAATATTGCACCCACATTTCGTGCGTCTGTAATTCCATCAAGTAATATAAACGTTGGAGATTTAGTGCTAACGAAAGCATTCTCAATCAAATCTTCAACTTCAATGAATTTAATTTTAGATATACTGGCTACAGCTCCTTGATTGTTTTTATTTTTAAATCTTTCCAGTCTTTCTTTTGGAACATAAGAATGTGGAATACTATTATCTCTTAAAGATTGCTCAAGTCTCTGAAATAAGTGTCCCTTATTGTCTTTTAACAACCATACTTTTTCAATATTTGTTTCTGATTTTATTGCCTCAAGTATAGCATGAATTCCATATATTTCAATATTATTTTCCATGTTATAAAAGTAATCTATAAATCTATTATTTAAAGTTAATTCAAAAAAAAAAGGGAGATCTTATAGATCTCCCTTTTTTAGAATAGTTTTTAATTTATCAACTAGTTGGAGGACAAACACTCAACACTTTTACACCATCATCAGGGTTTGACGCTGGGCCAAATGCAGACTGTATAACTCCGTCTCCAACATCAACTGTAATATCGAATGAAACTTCGTCAACATATGCTCCACCTACCCACTCCCAGGACATATCTACTGCACCTGCAGCAATAGTAAAGTCAGTGTAGGCTGCTGAATCGTTACCAATAGCCTCAAGATGACCTGCATCTATAACAGGATAATCTCCATATGCATCTGGCATTCCAATTGTAGTTACAACTCCGTCAACTGTTACTTTTACATATCCGCCATTCCATCCATCACCATATGAATCTCTCATATTAACAGTATATACTCCTGGAACTGCTCCTGGAGGTATACATTTAATTTGCAACGGATAAATATATGGAGACTTAAAGTAAGAACCTGTAAGTGAACTTGCTGCGTCCTTAGCTTCAAATGTACGACCATCTGTTAATGTTAATTTCAAATTAATATTAATAAAGTCTCCTCCAGTATAATCTGCAGAGGTTTTATTCATTGTAGCGAGGGCATCACCTAAACTCACTGCTAGATCATATCTTGGAAGTCCAGTAGGGCCAGTTGTAAAATCAGCAGGTAAAAGAGTTTTATGCAAAGTCTTAAAATTACCGTTAAGATCAACAAATACTTCTACTTGTTGCATTAACCCACCATCCTGACGATCATGAGCTTCAACAGAAACTGAAAAGATAGATGTTGAAGGTGCGAAAAAATTGTAACCTCCAGCTGGATTCCAACCTCTTAATACAGCACCATTTGTATAGGTATCTAATACTGTATCAACTATGTTATCAGATTTCGAACACGAAACCATAACTAAGATTAAACTAAATAAACTTATAATTTTTTTCATTTTCTAATTATTTAAGATTTGTTGGCCCATTAGTATTCCAAAACACTTGACCAGTTAATGCAGTCTTCTGAGTAGCTGTTTGATTTCTAGAAACAAAGCTATTTGGATACCACATTGATACTGGGAAAGCACCTGGGCTAGGTTCAATATTTGGTTGAACATCAGTAGGTAATCCAGTTTTTCTGTAGGTATTATAAGCATTAGTTCCGTTACCGTATAACGAAATCCAATATTGCTTAGCCCAAAGGTTAGCTTTTTCAGCTGTACCTGCAGCAGTCCAATCAGAAATAAAACCATTAGTATAACTTTCGCTATCTGTTGAAGGCATTGCCGTTGAACCAGCAAAACCACCTACTTTCGCTAGTGAATCAGCTAATCCAGCTAGTGTTTCATTTGTAGCCTCTTGTGTATCAACTCCAGCTACATATGCATTCATATAGTGCATCCATGAAGAGAGCATTATTGGAGTTATACCTGCACCTCCTTTACCAGCGCCATTTTTCTGAGATTCATAAGAACGATCATCGAATTTTCCTCCAGCTGGATAAACTCCATGAAGAGTTCTTTGAAATCCGTCAGGGGGTGTTCCGTTATCATTTCCATGATCACGTCCCCAAAATCCACTACCAGGAGCACAAAAGACAACGTCAATACCTGCCGTAGCATATGGGTTGAAATAACCAGGAAGTCCACATTCCAGCACTTCTTCGTTAGCTTCGACTCCATCAAATCCTGGTGTACCAGAAACTTGTCTATAAAAGTAATATTTAAGACGAGGATCAGCTACTCCAGCTGCACCAGTTAACATTGTATCCATTAACCAGTTCGACATATATGATCCTCCACCTGTTGGAGTGTAACTACTTCTGTAGTCTGGATGACGAGTATCTGGTTGGGCTTCGTTAGTTCCCCAATTAAATTGAAAGTCATCAGCAGGATCTGTAATATAATTATTAACAGCATTATAAGCTGAAAGATCTGAAGTTATCCAATAGGCTTGCTTTTTTAAACTTCTTGCAGCTTTTATCCATTTAGCACCATCTCCGTTATAATAGAAGTCGTTTGCAGGAGCTCCTCCACCAGTTGCAAAATTTGCTTCAGCGGATGTTAATTTAGCAATTGCATGTGCATAAACATCTGCTCCAGCAGAAACACTTGGATTAAGCACTCCATTGTTAGCATCTAATGCTTCTGATTGTGGAACATCTCCAAAATAGTCTACTAATGTAAGATATATATATGCCTCAAAAACCTCCACCATACCCAAAGCGTATGGACGTTCTGCAGCTAATACTTTCATCAGTCTAATATCTTCAAGCATACCTTGATATGCTGTTTCCCAATAATAGTCAAAAGTGTTTGGTGAATATACTTGTTGGTATGTTCTACCATACATGTAAGTAATTCGAGTTAGGTCACTACCTATATTTCCAAAGTTGTGAGTCCATGTTGCGAAATCTTCTTGAATTGCATTCAAGAAAAAATCAGCATCTGCCTGACTTGGATCTAAAGCATTTGGGTTCGTCGTAAGATCCAATTCGGTAGTCTCACAAGAACTTAACACAAGGAGAATTCCAAGGCAAGTTGCGAAAAATTTATTCATTGATTTCATGATTATATTGTTTTTCATAATTTAAAAAGTAAGTTTTAAGCTAGCTCCGTATCTCTTGGCACTAGGTCCGTTTAAAAAGTCAAATCCACGACCATTACCAACACCTGTTCCAGCTATGTTAGGATCAAAGTTAACTCCTTCAGGAGTGTTGTAAGCGTTATACCAAAGGTTGTAACCTGAGGCAGTTAAGCTTATTGCACCAAAAGGTGTTTTGTCAACGATTGAGTCAGGCATGTCATATGAAAGAGAGATTTCTCCTAAACGCCATACGCTACCATCGTAAATTCTCATTTCATCTGGACCATACAATACATTACTAAAGTAAAATGTAGAGTTGTTGATTTGCTTTGTGTTTGGTTCACCAGCAGAATTTACTCCCGGTAAAATGAAAGAAAGCTCACGATCCAAAGTGTCAACTGTTAGTCCACGACCAAGCATAGTTGCTATTGTTGTTGAGAAAATATCCCCACCATTTACATGGTTGATTAGGAAATTAAATGAAAAGTTTTTGTAAGAAATACTATTACTTATATTAAGTAAAAAATTAGGGTTAGCATCTCCTATTATATTGTTTCCAAAAGTTTCATCATAACTTCCTTGATTATTTACAAGTAGACCACCAGAATCAGTTCGAGTAATTTTAGAACCAATAATTGCTCCTAAAGATTCTCCTACTCTAGCAACATTTCCTAAGTTAGAATAACCAGCATAAACAATTTCTTCTGTATCAAGACCTAGATCTTTGACAATAGCTTCATTTTGTGAATAATTAATAAAAGTTACCCAGTTAAAATCTGTACCTCTAACAATGTCTAATTCAAGATCAATTTCTACTCCTTTATTATCAATCTTACCAATATTGGTTTGAGTACTTGTATAACCAGTAGATGGATCAAGTGGACGAGTTATTCTTAAATCTTTAGTACTTTTATTGTAGATAGAAAGATCTAAACTAACTCTACTATCAAAGAATCTACCTTCAATACCAAATTCCGTCTCAGCAATTGTTTCTGGTTTTAAATCAGGATTACCTAATTGTGAACCAGAAGTATTTGTGATTACTTGTCCACCCGCATCAGTTAAGAAATCTTGAGTGTCAAGAGACAATGTAGATGCAATCGGATATCCGAGTGGGAAGTTAGCAGAGGTTCCGTAACCAACTCTAACTTTTAAAAGATTTAACACTCTACTCTTAATTTCCGGAAAGGCAGAAGTTGGAAGAAATGCTAAACTACTAGAAGGATATACAATCGATTGATTTGCAGTTGCTAAATTTGAAACCTCATCTTTACGAGCAGATAAAGTTAAATACGTGTGTCTAGCATAATCAAATGAAGCCTGTCCGTATAAACCAACTATGTTACGAGCTTGGTAATATTGAATTTCATCTTGTTGTTCGTAATTAAAGTGACGAAGCACTCCAAAAACTTGTTGGTTAATAGAGCGAGTTCCATTTGTATCAAGAACGTCTCCACGTGATGTCCAACCAACAGTGAAATCTAATCCAATATCATCTCCAAATTTATAACTTCCGTTTAAAGATAAGTTGTGGTCATTTATACTTTTTCTTGTATTCCAAGTTTCGTATATACCATTCTGGTTAATTAAAGAACCAGTTTTTCCACCCTTATTGGCATAACTTACATTATTCTCAGAATATACATCAATTCCATAACGGTATGATGCATTAAGATTTTCATTAATAGGATATGAGATGGCAGCACCACCAAATACACGATCAACTAACTGAGTGTTTGCGGCATTCTTAGTTGTCCAAAATGGATTCTGAATACCATTATTATTTCGATAGTATAAAGAAGCTTTGGTAACTGGATTTGTGTCTGGAAGACCCATTAAGTCGACAGAACGTGGTGTGTAGAATACATTTGCAAAAACAGACGCACCTTCACCGGCTACATTTGAACCCTGACCAGCAGCAACTGGTGGAGATTTAAAGTCAGTCTGAGAATAATTTAAAGTACCATTTATCTGAAAGCCATTGGATAGATTTGCTCTACCACCAAAACTTAAAGTGTTTCTTCTTAAAGTATTTTCACGAGTAAATCCTTTATCTTCAAGATTACCGTAATTTATATTGTAAGATATAGAACCATCATCACTTGCACCGCGCATATTCATATTTGTTGATATGGTGTTACCAGTAACAAAGAAACCACCTACACTATCGTATGGTTGCCACTTATATTCTGAAGTCTGGTTAAGACCTATAAGCTCAAGTACGTCGTAAGTACCAGTTGCACTACTTTGAGTTACATATGGATGTTTCAAATATCCCTTTGTAACTGATTGTCCTGCGTTAGGTCCTATAAGGGATGAACCCCATGTTTGAGATCCATTAATTGAAGATTGTCCACCCCACCCTGCTGGACCAGCCTCTTGGAAAGAAGGACCCCAGTTTGAGAAAAACCAACCAAATGCTTGATCAAAACCATTACCATAACCATTTTGATAATCAGGTTTTGAAGCAATATCTGTGTTAAAGAAAGATGTATTAATTGTAATTTCAGTTCCTTTAGCACCACCGCCAGCTGTACTTCCTGACTTAGTGGTAATTAAAATAACACCATTACGTCCTTGAGTACCATATAAGTTGGCAGCAGCAAGACCTTTTAATACATTTACAGTTTCAATATTGTTTGGATCGATATCAAGAAATCGAGAAGATCCATTGTTACCATCAATAAAATTACCCTGCGCATTTGTTTCACTAGAGAAAGGAACACCATCAACTATAAAGAGAGGTTGATTACCTTGACTAAAAGTATTGAAACCACGTATCACGATACTTGTTCCAGATCCAGAAATACCTGATTGATTGGTAATCTGAACTCCTGAAGCTTTACCAGCGAGTACACGACCAATATCTCCTTCAGCACGTGATTCGATCTGATCTGATTCAACTTTGGAAACGGCATACCCTAAGGCTTGCTTTTCACGTTTAATACCCAAAGATGTTACAATCACCTCTTCTAATTGATTCCCTTGTGCAAGAGAAACATTAATTTGATCATCGCTTCCTGCTGTAATTGCTGAAGTTTCATATCCAACAAAACTAAATTCTATGACAGAGCCTTCGGTGACTTCAATGGAATAATTACCATCAAAATCAGTAGAGACACCGTTAGTTGTGCCTTGCTCAAGAACCGTAGCTCCAGGGAGCGGAATTCCTTGGTCGTCAGTGACCACACCTGTGATGGTTTTTTGTGCTAAAGCAACTTGCGTTGTAAGCAAAACTAACATCATCAGTTTAAATAAGCTTTTCATACTTTAAATTTGATTAATTAATTGTTTAAAAAATTTTGTGGCAACTAATATAAGTTAAAATGTTAAGAAAAACCAAAAATTCTTAATTATGATTGATTAACAGGTGTTTATGAATTTTAAAATAAGTAAATAAAGAATATTATTACTTTTAATAAACCATTTAGCAAGGGATCTTCACTAGTCTAAAGAACTTGCATAATCAAAAATTTGAATCAAATCTTCTGTTTTTTTAATCTTGAGTTTTTTATCTTTTATAAAAGTCTTAATTGGTTTTGAATTTCCTTCAAAAATTTTAAATAGATTAGTTTTGGAAACTTTCAAATGAGATGGAGTTTTTTCATCAACACTATAGAAATAGGATGTGTTACTAATAAATCTTGCAGGTGAGGATCTTTGAAGAGAAGTTTGCGCTTTTACTTCTTTCATGTAAACCTTTTTCTTTTTCATAAACAAAGAATATTTTTTATTATTAGTCAAAACAATTAAATATCCCTCAATTGGTATATTTTTATTTCTTGATTTATGATTTAAAAATTTATAATATTCATTATTTATCAAAGCATCTACTTGTGAGCTTCTAAGTAAAATTTCTTCAGAATCTTTTTGAGATGAATTTTTGCCCATTTCAATTTCGTCATTTGCAGCATTATATCTTAAATAAGCTTTTTCTTTTAATTCTTTACCGAAGTATACAACTTTAGATAGAACAAAGTTTTTGGCAAAATAATATGATCCCTTAACATTTTTGGGAGTGTCTTGTTTTCTTGACACACGATTTTTGAGATCAGTCATTGCGTTAGCTGCTCTTGAATCTAAACTTCTCTGAGGTGTAAAACCTTGTTGTGCGCAAACGCTATCAAAGCAATTAAAAAATAATATAGAAAGTATTAGAAAACTACAGCAGGAATTATGTAAAGTGTTTTTCATTTTTTTTAAAAAGGTAAAATTAAAATAAAAATCAAAACAAACGATCATACGTTAAACAATCTTAGAACAAAAAAATATTTTTTAAAACATCAAAACCTAACTACATAAAATAAAATAATTTGAATTTACACATGAATTTAATAATTAATTCTTCACTGTCTAATGATGTTTTGATTTACATCAAAAAAAAACTTTAACACTTTGTTTTAAAATTAGTTAAATACATACATGAATAGTTTTAAAACATTAATCATTTTTAATAATATTGATTTAAAAACTAATTTTTTTTAAAAAACACTAATTTAGGATTTGAAAGACAAAAAAAATATTCTACATTTGCACGCCCAAAAAGGGGGTTTCAATAAAAAAAATTGATATTAAATTATGCCAACTATTGCACAATTAGTAAGAAAAGGAAGGAACACTATTACTAAAAAAAGTAAGTCTGTTTCTTTAGAGTCATGCCCACAACGTAGAGGCGTATGCACTAGAGTGTATACAACAACACCAAAAAAACCAAATTCTGCTATGCGTAAAGTTGCGCGTGTGAGATTAACAAATGGAAAAGAAGTTAATGCCTATATCCCGGGCGAAGGTCACAATTTACAGGAACACTCTATTGTTCTAGTTCGTGGCGGTAGAGTCAAAGATTTACCCGGAGTTCGATATCATATCGTAAGGGGTGCTTTAGACACAGCTGGAGTCGAAGGACGACTTCAAAGAAGATCAAAATATGGAGCTAAACGTCCAAAAAAGTAACAACAATTTTTTCAACCATAAATCATGAGAAAAAGAGAAGCAAAAAAACGTCCATTATTACCAGACCCAAAATTTAAGGAACAGCTAGTTACACGTTTTGTAAATAATCTCATGTGGGATGGTAAAAAGTCTACTGCATTTAAAATATTCTATGATGCAATAAATATTATTGAAGAAAAAAAGCAAGAGGATGATGAAAAAACTTCAGTTGAAATATGGAAAGAAGCATTATCAAATGTTATGCCTCATGTAGAAGTTAGAAGTAGAAGGGTTGGTGGCGCAACATTTCAAATCCCAATGCAAATTCGTGCAGATAGAAAAGTTTCCTTAGCCATGAAATGGCTTATAAGTTATGCTCGTAAGAGAAATGAAAAATCAATGGCTCTAAGACTTGCAAATGAGTGTATTGCTGCAGCTAAAGAAGAAGGAGCTGCTGTTAAAAAAAGAGTAGATACTCACAAAATGGCTGAAGCAAATAAAGCCTTTTCTCATTTTAGATTTTAATTCAATATTTTATATAAAATGTCCAGAGATTTAAAATACACAAGAAATATTGGAATTGCAGCTCATATTGATGCTGGAAAAACTACTACAACTGAACGTATTCTTTTTTACACAGGCGTCAGTCACAAAATTGGTGAAGTTCATGATGGAGCTGCAACGATGGATTGGATGGAGCAAGAACAGGAGCGTGGAATCACTATAACATCTGCGGCTACAACCTGTGAATGGGCTTTCCCAACTGAACAAGGTGAGTCTTCAGCCGAAACTAAAGATTATCACTTTAATATTATTGACACACCTGGACACGTAGACTTTACTGTTGAAGTAAACCGATCTCTGAGAGTTCTTGATGGATTAGTTTTTTTATTCTCAGCAGTTGATGGGGTTGAACCTCAATCTGAAACAAATTGGCGTTTGGCTGATAATTATAAAGTACCTAGAATTGGTTTTGTAAATAAAATGGATCGCCAAGGAGCTAATTTTTTAGGATGTTGTAAGCAAGTTAAGGATATGCTGAAGTCTAATGCTGTTCCCATAGTACTAAATATTGGTGATGAAGATGATTTCAAAGGTATTGTTGATTTGGTAAAAAACCGTGCTATTGTATGGCATGAAGATAATTATGGATCAACATTTGATGTTGTTGATATTCCTGATGATCTTAAAGAAGAAGCACAAATACTTCGTAATCAACTTATAGAGGCAGTTGCTGAATATGATGAAGTTCTTTTGGAAAAGTTTTTTGATGACCCTGACAGCATAACTGAAAATGAAGTTCACAATGCACTAAGAGCAGCAACTCAAGATATTAGTATTATTCCAATGATTTGTGGTTCTTCATTCAAAAATAAAGGGGTTCAATTTTTACTTGATGCTGTATGTCGTTATTTGCCTTCACCTGAAGATAAAGATGCTATTATTGGTATTGATCCAAAAACAGATTTAGATATTTCTAGAAAGCCTAGTCCAAAAGAACCTTTTTCAGCATTAGCCTTCAAAATTGCTACTGACCCTTATGTTGGTCGTTTAGCTTTTTTCCGTGCCTATTCAGGTAGGTTAGATGCAGGCTCATATATTTTAAATAATCGTTCTGGAAATAAGGAAAGAATATCTAGGATTTATCAAATGCATTCAAATAAACAAAATGCCATAGATTTTATTGAAGCAGGAGACATAGGAGCTGCTGTAGGATTTAAAGATATTAAAACAGGTGATACCCTATCAGAAGAAAAGCATCCAATTGTTTTGGAAAGCATGGACTTTCCTGATCCCGTTATTGGAATTGCAGTGGAACCAAAAACTAAGGCAGATGTTGATAAATTAGGAATGTCTTTGGCTAAGTTAGCAGAGGAAGACCCCACCTTTCAAGTAAAATCTGATGAAGCCTCTGGCCAAACAATTATTTCAGGAATGGGCGAACTTCATTTAGACATAATTGTTGATCGTCTTAGACGGGAATTTAAAGTAGAAGTAAATCAAGGTCAACCTCAAGTTGAATACAAAGAAGCTTTAACTGCCAGAGCAGAACATAGAGAAATTTATAAGAAACAATCTGGAGGTAGAGGAAAGTTTGCAGATATTGTATTTGATATTGAACCTGGAGAAGAAGGTAAACCCGGACTTGAATTTATAAACAAAATTAAAGGGGGAAATGTTCCAAAAGAATATATTCCTTCTGTAGAAAAAGGTTTCAAAATGTCAATGAATAATGGGCCTTTAGCTGGGTTTGAAGTAGATTCAATGAAAATAACTTTAAATGATGGTTCTTTTCATGCTGTTGATTCAGACTCTCTCTCCTTTGAATTAGCAGCTAAATTAGGTTTCAAGGCTGCTGCAAAAGCAGCAAAAGCAGTCATAATGGAACCTATAATGAAATTAGAAGCTCTAACTCCTGAAGAAAATATGGGAGATATTGTTGGAGATTTAAATCGTCGCCGTGGTCAAGTAAGTTCAATGGACGATAGAGCAGGAGCAAAGGTTATCAAAGCTGAGGTTCCTCTTTCCGAAATGTTTGGTTATGTAACTTCACTAAGAACCCTTTCTTCTGGAAGAGCAACATCAACTATGGAGTTTTCGCATTATGCAGAAACCCCATCAAATATTTCTGAAAAGGTTATTGCTGATGTTAAAGGAAAAAATATTTAATTAACGATCTATGAGTCAAAAAATTAGAATAAAATTAAAATCGTATGATCACAATTTAGTAGACAAATCTGCTGATAAGATTGTAAAGACAGTTAAAACAACAGGAGCTGTAGTTACTGGTCCAATTCCTCTTCCAACAAATAAGAAAATATTTACAGTTTTGCGTTCACCGCACGTAAATAAAAAATCAAGAGAGCAATTTAAACTTTGTTACTATAAGCGTTTATTAGATATTTACAGTTCGTCGTCAAAAACAATTGATGCCCTAATGAAATTAGAATTACCTAGTGGTGTTGAGGTAGAAATTAAAGTATAATTAAATAAAAGTAATCATGTCTGGATTAATCGGAAAAAAAATTGGAATGACATCTCTTTATGATGTAAATGGAAAAAATATTCCATGTACAATTATTGAGGCTGGTCCATGTGTGGTTACCCAAGTTAGATCAAAAGATATTGATGGATATATTGCTCTTCAACTAGGTTTTGATGATAAATCAGATAAAAACAAAAATTGTTCTAAAGCTGCAATAGGCCATTTTAAAAAAGCTAATACTTCCGTCAAACGAAAGCTTGTTGAGTTTCAAAATTTTAATGAAGACTACAAATTGGGTGATCAAATAACTGTTGAACATTTTAATGAAGGAGAATTTGTTGATGTTTCTGGTACATCAAAAGGTAAAGGATTTCAAGGTGTAGTAAAGCGTCACGGTTTTGCCGGTGTTGGACAAGCTACTCATGGACAGCATAATCGTCTTCGAGCTCCAGGTTCGATTGGTGCTGCATCATATCCTGCAAGAGTTTTTAAAGGAATGAGAATGGCAGGACAGATGGGTAACACTTCCGTTAAAGTTCAAAACCTTCTTGTTCTTAAGGTAGTTACAGAAAAAAACTTACTAATAGTAAAAGGATGTGTGCCTGGTCATATCAATTCATACGTAATAATAAGTAAATAATGGAAGTATCTGTTTTAAATATTGAAGGAAAAAATACAGGAAGAAAAGTAAAACTTGACTCCTCAGTATTTGGTATTGAACCAAATAATCATGCAATTTATTTAGATATTAAACAGCACCTTGCCAATAAACGTCAAGGTACCCACAAGTCTAAGGAACGTTCTGAAATTAAAGGATCAACTAGAAAAATCAAAAAACAAAAAGGAACGGGTACTGCTCGAGCAGGAAGTATTAAAAATCCAATTTTTAGAGGAGGAGGGAGAGTTTTTGGACCTTCCCCCAGAGATTACAGTCAGAAAATTAACAAGAAAGTTAAAAGATTGGCAAGAAAATCTGCTTTAAGTATAAAAGCTAAAGACAAATCAATTATAATATTGGAAGATTTTAAATTCACCGAACCTAAAACATCTTCTTACACAACTTTTCTAAAATCATTAAATGTAGAGGGTAAAAAATCCCTACTAGTATTTGGAGAGCCAAATAAAAATGTATATTTGTCGTCGCGTAATTTAAAAAATTCACAAGTTATAACTAATTCAGAACTAAATACTTACAAAATAACCAATACTACAAGTTTAATTTTGTCAGAAAGTGCTATTGCTGAATTAGAATTAACATTGAACAAAGATTAATTTATGGATATTATTATTAAACCCATTATAACCGAGAAAGCAACATCAGATAGTGAAACTTATAATCGCTACACGTTTCTGGTTGACACAAACTGTAATAAGGTTCAGATTAAAAAAGCTGTAGAAAATATGTATGGTGTTAATGTTTCAAAAGTTCGAACAATGAATTATGGACCAATTAGAAAAACAAAGTTTACTAAGACTGGTATTCAGAATGGAAAAACAAATGCCTTAAAAAAAGCTATAGTTAAGATATCAGATGGAGATGTAATAGATTTTTATAGTAATTTATAATTAATAGATAGATGCCTGTTAGAAAATTAAAACCTGTAACACCTGCTCAAAGATTTAGAGTTGTAAATGGCTTTGATGCAATTACAACTGACAAACCTGAAAAAAGTTTGCTTGAGTCTAAAAATCGTAGTGGTGGTCGAAATAATAAAGGTAAAATGACTATTCGACATAGAGGCGGTGGTCACAAAAGACGCTATCGTATAATAGATTTTAAAAGAAACAAGTTTGATTCATCAGCCACTGTTAAATCTATTGAATATGATCCTAACAGAAGTTCATTTATTGCTCTTGTAGAATATAAAGATGGAGAAAAAAGATACATAATAGCTCAAAATGGTTTAAAAGTTGGACAAAATATTTCATCAGGTGAGAAATCTTCACCAGAGATCGGAAACGCATTACCATTGTCACAAATACCATTGGGAACTATAATTTCCTGTATTGAATTACAACCTGAAAAAGGTGCAGTCATAGCTAGAAGTGCGGGTTCTTTTGCTCAACTGATGGCAAGAGATGGAAAATTTGCTACTATCAAAATGCCTTCAGGTGAAACTAGATTAATTCAAATAACATGTTTAGCTGCAATTGGAGCGGTTTCAAATTCAGATCACCAATTACTAGTCTCAGGAAAAGCCGGACGTTCCCGTTGGTTAGGTCTTCGACCTAGAACAAGACCTGTGGCCATGAACCCTGTTGATCATCCAATGGGTGGAGGAGAAGGTCGTGCTTCTGGTGGTCACCCTCGTTCTCGTAATGGAATTCCAGCTAAAGGATTTCGTACACGTACTAAAACAAAAGCAAGTAATAAGTTCATTATTGAACGAAGAAAAAAATAAATTAATATGGCACGTTCACTTAAAAAAGGTCCTTTTGTTCATTATAGCTTAAACGCTAAGATTAACAAGAATATTGATGATAATAAGAAAACTGTTATTAAAACTTGGTCTCGTGCGTCATTAATTACACCTGATTTTGTTGGTCAGACAATAGGTGTTCATAATGGAAAAACTCATATTCCAGTTTACATTACAGAAAATATGGTTGGACACAAATTAGGTGAATTTTCACCTACAAGATCTTTTCGAGGTCATTCAGGAGCAAAAAATAAAGGTAAAAAATAGTTTATGGCTAATAGTACAAAAAAAAATTCTGAACAGGTTAAGAAAACCAAAAAAGACATTGTGTTTGCAAAGCTAAATAACTGTCCTACCTCGCCCCGTAAAATGAGACTAGTTGCTGACCAAGTTAGAGGTAAAAATATAGATAGAGCTCTTTCCATACTTAAGTTCAGTCCAAAAGAAGCCTCACGAAAACTTGAAAAGCTATTGCTCTCTGCCATAAACAATTGGCAAGCTAAAAATGAAAATGATGATATTGAAAAAGCAATCTTATTCATTAAAGAAATTAAAGTAGATTCAGGAAGTATGCTTAAACGGCTTCGTCCAGCTCCACAAGGAAGAGCTCACCGGATAAGAAAACGTTCAAACCATGTAACCCTTGTTTTGGGTTCAAATAATATTGAAGATTAAATTATGGGACAAAAAACTAACCCTATTGGAAATCGTTTGGGAATCATAAGAGGCTGGGACTCTAACTGGTATGGTGGTAATGACTATGGTGATAAGCTAGCTGAGGATGACAAAATTCGAAAATACATATATGTACGCCTAGTTAAAGCTAGTGTTTCAAATGTCATAATAGAGAGAACCTTAAAGCTAATTACTATAACTATTACAACAGCCCGTCCAGGTATTATAATTGGAAAGGCAGGTTCTGAAGTAGATAAACTTAAAGAGGAGTTGAAAAAAATTACCAATAAAGATGTGCAAATTAATATTTTTGAAATTAAAAGACCTGAGCTAGATGCTAAACTTGTGGCTGCAAGTATTGCTCGTCAAATTGAAAATCGTATTTCATATCGTAGAGCAATAAAAATGTCAATAGCTTCATCAATTAGAATGAATGCTGAAGGTATTAAGGTTCAGATTTCAGGTCGTTTAAATGGGGCCGAAATGGCAAGAAGTGAGTCTTATAAAGAAGGACGAATTCCGTTATCAACTTTTAGAGCTGATATTGATTATGCATTGGTTGAAGCTCATACAACTTATGGTAGACTTGGTGTCAAAGTTTGGATTATGAAAGGAGAGGTTTTTGGAAAAAGAGAACTTTCGCCTCTTGTTGGAATGCAAAAAAAGTCAGGATTAAATTCTAAAAATAATAAATCAAACGGTCGCCAACAAAATCGCGGAAGAAAATAACTTGAATTAAATAGGTATCATGTTACAACCTAAAAGAACAAAATTTCGAAAAGCACAAAAAGGTAGAATGAAAGGTCTATCTCAGAGAGGATGCCAACTATCTAACGGAATGTTTGGGATTAAATCTACAGATTCTCTTTTTATTACATCAAGGCAAATTGAAGCTGCCAGGATTGCTGCAACACGATATATGAAAAGAGAAGGTCAATTATGGATTAAAATTTTTCCTGACAAACCAATTACAAAAAAACCATTAGAAGTTAGAATGGGAAAAGGTAAAGGAGCTCCTGAATATTTTGTTGCTGTTGTTAAGCCAGGAAGAATAATTTTTGAAATAGATGGTGTTCCTCTAGATATTGCAAAAGAGGCTCTTAGGCTTGCAGCTCAGAAGCTTCCTGTACGAACCAAATTTATTATCGCTCGCGATTATCAAAATTAAACTAACGAAAGATGAAACAACCAGAAATAGAAAAACTCTCGTTAGAGGACATAATAGATAAATTACAAGAGTTTAAAAAAAAATTAAATGAGTTGAAAATGTCACATACTGTTTCACCTCTTGAAAATCCAATTCAAATAAGAGACATGCGTAGAACAATATCACGTCTATCAACAGCTTTAAATTTGAATCAAAAATCTAATAAGTAATAAATATTTATGGAAATTAGAAATCTTAGAAAAGAGCGTGTAGGGATTGTAACTAGCAATAAAATGGAGAAATCTATAATAGTTGCTGAAGTTAAGAGAACTAAACACCCTATGTATGGTAAATATGTTTTGAAAACGAAAAAGTATACTGCACATGATGAAACTAACAATTGCAATATAGGAGATACGGTTAAAATAATGGAGACAAGACCCCTAAGTAAATCAAAAAACTGGAGATTAGTTGAAATAATAGAAAGAGCAAAATAAATGTTACAACAAGAATCAAGATTAAAAGTCGCTGATAACACTGGTGCAAAGGAAGTTCTAACAATTCGAGTGTTAGGGGGTACAAAAAGGCGATATGCATCTGTAGGTGATAAGATTGTTATCACTGTTAAAGACGCAACACCGTCAGGGACAGTTAAAAAAGGTCAAGTCTCAATTGCAGTAGTTGTAAGAACAACTAAAGAAATAAGAAGGCCTGATGGCTCTTATATCCGATTTGATGATAATGCATGTGTTTTACTTAATGAAACTGGAGAAATGAGAGGAACTCGTGTTTTTGGTCCTGTTGCTCGTGAGTTAAGAGACAAGCAGTTTATGAAAATTGTTTCACTGGCACCTGAGGTGTTATAAATATTAATGTTATGACAAAATTTAAAATTAGAAAAGGAGACAATGTAAGGGTTATTTCTGGGGCTCAAAAAGGAACTGAAGGGAAAGTCGTAAAAATTATTTTAGATTCTGGCAGGGCTATTGTTGAGGGAGTTAATATAGTCAAAAAACATACCAAGCCCAGTGCTCAAAGTCCTCAAGGAGGTATTATTGAAAAAGAAGCTTCAATTGATATTTCAAATCTTTCAATATTAACCTCAGACGGAAAGACAACTAGAATAGGTTATAGGATTGAGGATGATAAAAAGATTCGTTATTCAAAAAAATCAAAGGAAGTTTTATAATTATGAGCTATCAACCAAGACTCAAAAAAGAGTATAAAGAAAGAATAGTTAATTCTCTTAAAGAAGAATATAGTTATTCAAATATCATGGAAGTTCCTAGGCTTTTGAAAATTGTTATAAGTCGTGGAGTTGGAGCAGCTGTATCTGATAAAAAACTTATTGATTACTCATTAGATGAGTTAACTTTAATTTCCGGACAGAAGGCTATACCAACCATGTCAAAAAAAGATGTAGCATCTTTTAAGCTAAGAAAAGGTATGCCCATTGGTACTAAGGTAACTCTTCGTGGAGAAAGAATGTATGAATTTTTAGATAGACTAGTTACAGTTGCATTACCTAGAGTTAGAGATTTCCAAGGAGTAAAATCTACTGGATTTGATGGACGAGGTAATTATAATTTAGGTATTACTGAACAAATTATTTTTCCTGAAATAGATATTGATAAAGTTAATAAAATAGGAGGTATGGATATTACATTTGTCACTAATGCAGGTACAGATAAAGAAGCAAAATCACTATTAAATGAATTAGGCATGCCCTTTAAAAAAAATTAATATGGCAAAAGAATCAATGAAAGCTCGTGAAGTTAAAAGAGCTAAAACAGTTGCAAAATATTCTGTCAAGCGAAAAGCCTTGAAAAAAGCTGGTGATTACGAAGCTCTTCAGAAGTTACCAAAAGATGCTTCCCCAGTTCGATTACA
>MDSY01063703.1_pt1 | contig 26689 bp, 18 predicted proteins | sample 811131 | NCBI WGS metagenome assembly MDSY01 (sample SAMN05326643, study PRJNA326480) | marine metagenome | isolation source: seawater | place: Atlantic Ocean: South West | collected 2010
CAGACCCGAGAATTATTCTCGGCCAGATTTACTAATCGATCTGAGCCAAGAATTCCTTGAGCGAAATAATCGGTTCAATCGCAGAAGGGTCTATGCCATGAAGTAAGGCTAAGGCAATCGATAACCAGTCCATCATAATACAAAGATGAAGTAAACTCTCTAGTAATGATTCACCATCACCATGAACCCTCCAAGCAAGTTCAGTAGGGCAGTTTGAAACAAACCAATCCATTCTTTGAATTACCCTTGAATGCATTCCTCCCCATGACAGTAAAACCAATGCCTGACTTTTAGATTCAGGGTCTTGGTCTCCTCCGACTCCTCCCCAAGCAACAGTTTCGTTATGATTCATTTCAGGGAATTCCCCAGTTCTAGCAAATCTGGCTGCATTTTCATTTATCTGATTCTTGAAACGGTTGATTGCCGGCATTAATTCACTTGGACCCAATATTGCAATTGGGTTTTCCATCAGGTTTAGTGCCAAACTTGCTACATCTCCTTCGGGATAGGATATGATGTCACTATCTTCAACAGCTTGCTGTAAGCGAGTTAAGGCCTCATCTGAAATCTCTGAACCCAAGATTCCAGTTTCCAGCATTAGAGATAGTTGGCGAGAAAAAATGTGTCCAAAAGCGGAACGTGGTGGTTGTCCGCTAGGGCACGAAATTAGGTACATTGAATCTGACAATTCACACATTCCTGACAGAATTCCGCCACTTGAAATTACTACTATAGTAGCATCTTTCTTTATTGCCTGTTCGCAAGCGGACAATGTTTCTTCAGTATTGCCTGAATAGGATGTGGCTACTACAAGCCATTCCTTAGTCCACCAGTTTGGTAAGTCATATCCGCGGTGACACCTGATTGGTACTGCACCTTCATGATCAGATAATGATGAAATGAAATCTCCCGAAGCAGCCGATCCGCCCATACCGATGAACAAAACTCCAGACCATTCTTTGTCAATTTCAGATAGCCAAGGTAATAATTCACGGTTTGTGTTATCGCGACCTTTCCTTAGGTCTTCAACAAAGGATCTTGTTAGCCCTATCATATCTTGTGAATCAAGAGCAGAGGCTAGTCGAACCATTCCTTCTTCCACATTACTCACCATCCATCCCTAATTGTGGCAAACAAACCCATTCCCCATCAATCCTTGCTAGCATTAGCTTTCTTCCAGCCTCATGTTCGTAAGATAATCTTACAGCGGTCATTTTCCAGTTATTAGGGTCTAAAAACTCTGCAACCGATGAATCTTCACTAATTGAATCGAGAAACACAAAGTCCTTTTTCTGTGAGACTACATTTGCTGCTTCAAGATCACGCCAGGTTGCACCTGTGCGTTCTCTTTTCTCTACCTTCTCAAGAATAGCACCATCTCCAGACCAATTAGATGGTCTCCATAATTCTCCCCGCCAGCGAATTACATCTCCTAGTGCATATCCTGGTTTTCGATAGAGTAGGGTAAGCCTTGTTAGATCTGCACCATCTTTGCGTCCTACGACCGATGTTGTAGCAGTAACCTGTCCTCCATGCTTGGAGATGAGGTGTCTTCCCCATGCTCTTGCTAGAGCTTTCGAGCCCAATACGACATCATAACCTCCAGTTACTGAACCTTCACTTGTGATGAAAAACATCGGGTCATCTGGCATGTCGGTTAGAACATCATCTAAAGTCGTCCTAAGTAATTTGAATTCTTCTTCGGACAATCTACGTGCGCTTGAACGAATTTGAACAGTGGCTTCGAAATAATTGCCTGCTCTTCTTGCGCATGTTACGCAAACTCCATTCGACATTCTCGCACGCATGGTATGCTTTTCGTTGTACGAAAGGCCGTCGATTACACCTTCGACTTCAAGATATATCATGGTGTGTCGGCCATCTACTTCTCGAGATACTAATCCCAATTCTAAATCTTCAATTTCACTATGAAATTCAACATTCCTTTGCACTAGTTCATACCACAATTCTTCTGAAGCAACATCGCTCCATTTACCCTTGAAATCAATTATTCCACATCGGGCACAGCGTGTCCATGGAACATTTTTTGGGACTTTGACTAAAGTGACTCTGTCTCGAGTACATTTCTCGCACATACGGTCAGTAAATAATGGAGGTTCTCCTCCACAAATAAGACAAAAGTCGCCTCCAAGATCCATACAATCACCTGCGTATGGATTACTCGGATTCATCATTGGCTAAAGCCTTCTCCAAGGAATTAATCTTCGCTTCTAGGGATTTAGAGCGTGCGAAGACAGTCCAAGTCCAAAGTCCAAGAGCTCCGATCATGCCGAGATATGCGGCAACTAGGTATGATTGTCCACTCATCTTGACTCCTCCTCAAATCGGATTTGCAAATCTTCAAGGTGCATCTCCAATTTCGTCAGCCTCATGCCTGCCATAATGTGGCCTATGATAAGTACGGTGAAAGAAATCGCTCCGATTAGTAGCACTGTACCCATGTCTGAGTTGAGCGAACCATCTGATGTAGCAATTACTGGACCAGGGTGACGGATTTGCCAAAGTCTCGTTGCTATGTATGTGATGGGTACGAGGATGAATCCATACATTCCAAATGCTGCAAATGTATCTCTTGTTTCAATTCCATCAGGCTGTGAACGCCTACCTAATACGAGATAAAGCGAAAGTAGAGTTAACATCGCGAAGGTATTGAGTCTAATGTCTGTCCAATCCCAAGGAACTCCCCACTCAGCAGCCCCCCAAATACAACCCGACCATACACACATTAATCCAGTTGCTAAACCAGCCTCACTACTGGCTACATGTAATCTCCATGCCCACTCTGTTCTTTTGAAGAACCAAAACACTGAGCCTACAAATAACGTGCCAAAGGCGATCATTGCTGCCCATGCACTCGGGACATGCCAATAGAATATACGCTGTGCTTCTGGAGCACGAAAGGCATCAATGGAAACGGAAGGGGCCCATTCCATTGCCAGCCAGAAGGTTAAGCCTGCACCAAAGAGACCGGCCATTGCTAGCGCCTCCCCCCTGATGTTCATGTTAGTGGCCCGCAGGACTTCCACCTTCAATGTTCATGCTGTTAGATTGTCAACAACTAGTGCCCACGGTAGTATTAGAATTGGAGTCAATAATCGAATCATGACCGCATTAGGTCTTGATAATCGCAAAGTTGCATGGCTAAGTAATCCAACAATCATTTCTGTAGTTGCGCCTAAAGCGGCGCCTGCGATAATTAGTTGAGGATCCAATTTTCCCGTTATAGATGAAGCTAGAGCAGTAATCATTGAACAAATTATCAATGAGTGCAGTAATGCATGTTGAGGAAATGCAGATTTGGTATTCCACCAGGCAAATGCTCTATTTTCTAATGATAGTTTGTGCAGCGGATTACCACAAAGTCCTACTGTTAATGCAGGTGCAAGTATGAATGCTGTAAGCGTTCTGCCTTCCAATTGTGACGGGTCAAGAAGCGCTAACATGGCGCCTAATGTCAGTAACCCCGCTATTCCATTATTGGCGAACCCACTCATAGTTCGCAAATTTAGGCGATGGCCAACATATGATTTCTTGACAACTCCCTTTTTGATTAATTCAAACTTACCGGCCGGGGGTTCTCCTTTTCTCTCTTCAAATGGGAATTGGATGATTTTGTCTGCTGAAGAAACAACTCTAGAATCATGACTAGAAACTAGTATTGCGTGACCTCCGTCCGCCAAATCTCTCAGGATTGCGCAGAGTCGGTCTACTGAATCATCATCTAATCCACTGTCAGGCTCATCCAATAATACCGCTACAGGTTCAGAAGAAATCATTGCTGGAATTAGGCCACACAACAACGACAAACGTCTTCTTTGTCCACCTGAAAGCATAGCAACACGGTCATGAATTCTGTGGTCTAAGCCCCATTTGGCCAAAAGTGATGCAGCATCCAAATCATGCCCGGCTACATCCAAAATACGTTCACCGACTAATTCATCACCCATTATGCAATCATCTTGTAGGCATAGGCCAAAATTTGTCCTTCCTCTTCTACCCTCAGAATCACGAATTAGTTGGCCAGATATTTTACATGAACCATTTTCCATTGAAATTAACCCAGCAGCAGTTTCAATGACCGTAGATTTCCCACAACCATTTTCGCCGGACAAACAAACAACTTGACCGCTGTCAATCGAAAGGGACCAGTTGTCAAGTACCTTAGAACGCCCTCGGCGAACGGTTACTTCCGACAGTTCGATGATTCCCATCAGAACTTGCGAACGACCGCATTGGCTTCAAGCCGCCGCCTCCTCCGCCCTAACATGGAGGAGGTATTATTCGCGCTTTGGATAGCCGCAGTTTTAGGCCCTCTTGCTTGGGCTTGGTATCATAAAGCATCAATTGCCATGGGTATGACTCTCTCTTTATTATTCGGTTACATAGTACAGTTAAGTTGGAATTGGTTACTGGATGGCCAACAATTAACAGAACTCTATCTTCGATTATTAATGATCCCTATTTTAGTAGAGGATGGGCATTTTCACACACTGGTTACTAGTGGTTTTTTACATTCGTGGAATGACCCACTCCACGTACTTGGAAATATCATCATTATCGCCCTAGTTGGTATACCTCTTGAGGAGAGATTAGGAAGGGGGAGATGGCTTGCTTCTTACACCATTGGATTATTGGGGGGTTCTATTGCTTGGACAATAGCAAATAGTGGTTCGACGACTCCTGCTTTAGGAGCCTCAGGTGCTGCTTTCGGAATATTGGGGGCCTATCTTTGTGGATGGCCAAAAGATGAGGTGTTTTTCCCATTTATTTTGATAAGAAAATGGCCTGTTCAATTCATTGCTTTGCTGTACTTTGGTCTCGAGATTGTTAAGGCCTGGCAAGTGTATGGATTATCTGAAATTTCGCATGTTGCTCACATGGCCCATTTAGGAGGTTTTATCCTCGCTTATGCAGCATTGCCTATCTTGAAGAAAGGTATCGAATGGGAAGGCGAAGTTGAGTTAACTGAAATCTCTGACGAAAATCCATTTGAAGGCGTGGATCAACTCGTCAAACGTCTTCTTGAAGAAGGTGATGAAAAGGAGACTAGGCAAGCATGGTTAGAAGAAATTGCAGACAGAGCAAAATGCCCAGTTTGTGGCGGCGAACTTCATCTGAAAAAGATGAGAATTAGGTGTGTTTCCGAAGCCTCTCATGTGGCCTGGCCTTGAGTCCCGTAGGGACTCGAAGCCACCCAAGGTTCATGTGTTAAGCAAACCGCCCGTAGGGCGTGATGGAATCCATGAGAGACGTTAAGGCGCTATTATTGATTACAATTTTTCTAATCGCAGACCTTTCTGCACTGGCATCAGCATCTCCTGTCTCTGATGAGCAATTCATTGAAGAAGTAGATGACAGGATGCCATTCCGTGGTGACAAAATGTCATCTGAAGATTACGGATGGTGGTTTTCATACGGCCCAGATACCAACTTTGATGGAATGGATGATCGACTTGAGAAAGTAATCGCCGGAGAAGAATCCGTTTCGACAACTGCAATCATGGGTGCTGATGGTCGAAACACAGTCGCCATAGTCGTCGACTTTGCTTGGCATCCTGGCCAAGAAGAGATAGACGACCTTGTTGCAATTTTGCGTAGTCATGGCTGGGAAGCGAAAGGCTCTTGGTTCCAAGTAATGGACTCAATTGACTCAATTGTTGTCGATCATGTACCAGTTAGTTCACTATTGGAAATATATTCTCTTGAGTCTGTAGTCGTAATCGAAATGCAAAATATCTTTGATTCAACTCTTGAAAATGCAAATGCAGCCACTCGTATCAGGCCTTCAGATGAATATTCAGGAACAGTTTACGATCGTGGTTATGATGGTGAAGGAATTGTAATTGCAGTACTGGATAGCGGCGTAGATAATGAGCATCGTTCTCTAAATGATTTTGATGACGTAGACGATGAACCGGACTTGGATGCTAATTCCTATAACGACCAAAAATGGGTTGCAGGGTACGATGCGACATCTCAAGCTTCTAACCCAGATGGCTCGCAAGACCCTGACGATGGACAAGGCCATGGAACTCACGTTGCCGGAATCGCATTGGGGACTGGAGATTCGTCTAGAGTTCACATGGGTGGAGCACCTGGTGCTTTCCTTGTAGATGTCAAAGTACTAACCGACAGTGGCGGTACCAATTCACAAAACTCTCTCAATGGTATTCAATGGATGATTAACAATCAGGATACCGATTGGGGCGACGGTGCTAAAGGGATTCAGATTGGACAGATGTCATTTGGTTCGATTGGAAATCCATTGTCTCCTGACGATTCAGGTGATAATGGAACAGGGGCAGAATCTCGACTTGTTAACAATGCAACATATGACGGTGGAATCGCTTGTATTGTCGCAGCCGGAAATGATGGGAAGCGTCGTATAGCATCTCCTGGAAGTGCAGATGGAGCAATTACCATCGGTTCAGCAGATGATTCAGATACAATTAACAGAACTGATGATTTCATGGCTTCTTACTCTAATTCGGGTCCAAGAGACAGTGACAATGATGAAGATGAATGGGATGAATTGAAGCCGGATATTACTGCTTACGGAAGTGGAATATTTTCGGCCTCAGCGGCTACTGGTACATCTTTACCGGGAACCCCAAGGCCAACTGCTGACAATTCTTACGAGTCAAAAGATGGTACTTCAATGGCGACTCCACTAGTTTCAGGTGTAGTCGCTTTGATGCTACAGGCCAATCCTGATTTGGACCCACTAGAAATTAAGGATATCTTGCGTAACTCCAGTGAGGAGAAAGGAAGTGCTTCAGAATCTGGAATCTCAGAACGTTGGAACAATGAGTGGGGATTCGGTCTACTGGATGCTTCATGTGCGGTAGATACTGCTCTTGAAAGGAAATGTACCCCTCTATCGAGTGGTGGCGGCGGAGTAATTGTGCCTCCGGATAACGATACTTCAGAAGGAGTTACGATTACCAATCTCGAAAACGGAACTTGGTTCATAGCAGGAGAAATTATTCGAATCGAAGGTGGAATCATGGAAGACAGTGGTCCATGGAATCAAGTCGATATCCGTATCACTCAATATCTCGATGACTTTGAAGAAGAAGTATTGCTTGACTGGACAACAGTTGGTGGAGAAATCGATTCTTGGTATCTCGATGTCCTGTTCAAGGATGATTGGTTTGATAGTGAAGAGTTGAATGTAATTATCGAAGCTAAAGCAGTTGGCGATGAGGACTTGGTTTCCAGTGATTTACGATGGGGTAACATTGGAAGAATGATGGTTTCATTCGGCTCACCATCTTCTGGTTCTACTCTAACAGATACAGTTAGTTTTAGTGGTACAGCACAAGGTATCGAGCCCAATGAATTGATGTACCGCATCAACTCTGGAGAATGGGAAAACGCCTATTCATTTGACGATGAAGATTATGGAGTTCAAGATTGGTCTTTCACATGGGATTCAACTGAAATTGACGATGGCTCTCACAAAGTATCGGTCAAGTTGGTAAATGTTAGCGGTGCAGAGTCGGATATTGTTCGCAGAACATTCACTATCGACAACCAGCCTGCTGCGCCTGAATTAAGATTCCAGGGTGTAGTCCAAATCTTAGACCAAGACTTACCTGCGAGTAAAGCAGTAGCTGGAACCATTCTTGAAGTACATTTTAGCGTGGTTAATACAGGTGATGAAGATGCAACAGACCTCCATTTAAGTCTAGATGCTCCAGGTTCAGAATCCAGTACTTATCCAAGTGAAGGTAAGATTCCTAGATTAGAGCAAGGTGAAACGGTATCAGTTATTTTGTGGTGGTGGGCTACAGATGCTGGCATACATGATGTTACGATTCAAATCGATCCTAATGGGATGATGAATGATGATGAAAGTGACAATCAATACACCTTTGAATTTGAAATTGAAGAGAGACCGCTCGAGCCTACGCTAAGGTTTTTGACCAGCGCAGTCACAACATCTGCATCAATCCCATCGCCAAGTTTGAGTGAGGACTCCCCGATACCTTACACAATCAAAGTACGCGTTGATAACCTTGGTAAAACAGATGCAACAAATATCAAGATGACCCTCTTTACAATGGGAGTCCGAGGGGAAACTCGAACAATTTCGAACATACCTGGCTCGAGTAGTTCCTCGGGAAGTTCTATTGTCACATTTACTAATACACATGATTCGGTAGGTGTGGTAAATCACCGAGTCTTACTAGAGGGTAATGGTGTAACTGCGCAGTACTCTCAACTGAGTTTTAATGTAATAGTTGACGAATTCGAAGTAGGTAGAGAGACGAGTTTAGAGAACAGCATCTCTGACGGAGAAGCGGTTCTCGGATTTGTTGGAATCCCCGGTAGCGCTGATAGTGCAAACGGAGGTGGCTTGCTGTTCACTACTAAGGATGGTGAATTACACGCACGTACGATGAACCCTTTGTTCCAAATGCCAGGAGACACTCTTGTTGAGGCTAATTGGGCTGGAGAATTTGCATTCGTATTAAGAGATGATAACCGTGTACATCTAGCATGGAGTAAGAGGTTTGACGACCAACTTGGTTACACATTGACCGACGTAGGAATGGCTAGTATCGGATTATTAGGTGATATGAGCAGTGTCAACTCTCATCTCACTCCACTTAAGCAGTCAGAAGGCAAATATTGGGGTCTTGACCTTGCGGTTAAGGGCGATGAAATCATACTTGCAGGTTACCATAGAGACGTACTGACAGGCGGATCTTGGAATGATGTAACTAATATCTTTATGATGCACAATGAAGACGCTAAATCTAGTACCAGTTGGACTACTAGGATGAATGTTTTATCCGATATTGATATCAAACCGCAAGACGGAGATGCTTTGGCTGTTGGAATCGGCGAACAGAATATTCACTTATTGTATCAAGCAATGAGAGATGATGCTACTGGAATTGAAAGAGTAGGATTGTTCTATGCCCACGGAGTTATTTCACAAACTCCATTCAATTTCCAAGCCCCTGCTGGTGACGATGCAAGTATGCCAGAAATGGTAGTAATCGAAGACGAAGGCAAGGATATCCTAGTCGCTGGATGGATTGAGGGGAGCGGTCGTTCTTCAGAAATCGTCACAGTTATTCAGGATAATATTTGGTCGGTAGAAGATTACCAGAATGTTTCATCTCCTGGTGCGACTAAAGTTGTAATGATGTTGATATCTGATACAGAAGTGAAAATATTTCATGATGAAGTCGGAATTAGTGGACCTGTAACTAGATACGGAATGTACAATGTTGGCGATTCACAAGCTGGGCTATCAAATAAGATATCAGGTGGCCATCTAATCGGTGCAGGAAGCATTGGAGAAGATGCGATTGTAATCATGTCTGATCCTTCTGGACAGATTAATGGTAGACTGATTGCCTATGTTTATCCAAGTGCAGATAGTGAGGAAGATGGAGGATTGTTAGAATATCTTCTAAGTCCTCTACCCGGTGAAACACAAGAAGATAAGATGATTGCACTAGGGGCTATTGGTGGATTCTTATTCATGCTATTTTTCTTAGTAATAGTGGTCCTGAAGCGCTCTCACCGTGAAGAAGAAGAGTTGGAAGTATCTGCAGAGGGAAGTGATTTGGAATTGCTAGTTATTGCAGAGGGAGATGACGGTCCATTGGTTGCTATCGATACAGATGGTGATTCTGATATATTGATTAACACGGCTCAGCCTAAGGTTGTCTTAGATGATGAATCTGAATCTAGAGATCTAGCTGCAGAGTTGGAAGCTCAAGTAGAAGCAGGTACTGCCTCGAAGAGACTTGAACGTAGAATGAAGAGAAAAGAAGATCGGGAAACCAAAGAGATTTTCGATAACATTTCAAAAAGTCTACCTCCGTTACCTGCTCCTGGAACATTACCCCCACTAGACGCATTACCTGCATTACCTGCATTAGATGCTTCAATACTTGGGCAGTTGCCTCCTTTGCCAATGCCGCCTGCTCCCGGAGCACTACCTTCAATCCCCCAACTGGGAGGATTGCCACCGTTGCCATTACCGGCAATGCCTGCTCCAGAGAGAAAGGTAACTTGTGCGGCTTGTGGTGCTGGAATTACAGTCAAAGACATGACTTTGAGAAAAATGGATTGCCCAATCTGTTCTGAAACAATCAATATGTGAGGCTTATTCATGTGCGGGATTTTTGGATTTATCGGAAATCGAGCAGCTGCTCCATTACTAGTCGAAGGTTTACGCCGATTGGAATATCGTGGTTACGATTCATCAGGTATTGTAATTCGAGATAATGGTTTAAAGGTGCACAAGAAAGTTGGAAAGGTTTCAGAATTGTCAAAGGTTCTGCCGAATCACATCTCTGGTAGTTCAGGAATTGCCCATACACGTTGGGCAACTCACGGCTCGGTTACTGATGAAAACGCCCACCCTCACCTCAATGAAGAAGGAACGATTGCATTGGTTCATAATGGTATTATTGACAATGCGCGTGCAGTTAGAACTCGTCTAGAAGCGAAGGGTTTTGAATTCAAATCAGAAACAGATTCTGAAACTCTGGTTCATATGATTACTATCGGCCTCAACTCAGGTCAAGAGCCGATTGAAGCGGTAAGGCAGACTCTGAAAAGAGTAACAGGGACTTGGGGTCTTTGCGTGTTATTCAAAGACCATGACTTGATAATTTGTGCTAGAAATGGCTCCCCTCTTATCCTTGGGCAGGGCGATGGCGAGTCTTTCATCTCATCTGACCCTCATGCCCTTTCACAACATACACAGAACATTTTCTTCCTAGAAGATGGTGACATGGCTACCTTAACCCGCAAAGGGATTGAGTTATCGAGATTAGATGGTGGCTCATCTTCTACCAGCATGACTGTTCTCGAGGAAGAATGGGGAGAGGCAGATATGGCCGGTTATCCACATTTCATGCTCAAGGAAATTCACGAACAACCAGAGGCTTTGAGAAGATGCATTAGTGGGCGTTTGGACCACGCTAATGGAAGCGCTAAACTAGGTGGTTTGAAACTGGAGCCAGTGCGTTTACGAAGTTCTCCTCACGTTAGGCTGATCGGATGTGGGACTGCACTAAATGCTTGCAAAATTGGTCAATTAGCAATTGAAAGTCTAGCAAGAATTCCGGCTGTAGCGCACGTAGCAAGTGAATTCCGATATAATGACCCTGTAATCAATACCAACGCAATACATTTCGCAGTGTCTCAATCCGGGGAAACTGCAGATACCCTTTCAGCAGTCAAAGAAATTCAGTTAAAAGGTGGAGAAGTTCACGGAATAATAAACGTAGTCGGCTCCACTATTGCTAGGCTTTGTGGCCGTGGAGTTTACATTCATAGTGGACCAGAACAAGCGGTTGCATCGACTAAAGCATTCACAAACATGGTCGCATCACTTCTACTGTTTTCGATGAGGATAGGAAGGACACGCTCATTTTCTCGAGAGAAAGGACGCACAATTGTGAAGAATTTCGAAAAAATCCCAGATTTGATGGAACATTATCTTGGAAATCAAGGACCGATTGATGAAGCTGTTGAATTGGTAAAGGATGCTAAGTGTGTACTTTTCCTTGGCCGAGGACTTTCTGCACCTGTCGCAAGTGAGGGTGCATTGAAATTAATGGAACTCGCTTACATTCCTTGTCTTGATTATCCTGCTGGAGAAATGAAGCATGGACCGATTGCTTTGTTGGAGGAAGGAAGTCCCGTGGTGGTTATTGCACCTAACGACAAACACCGTCAAAAAACGATTTCATCAATGCATGAGTGCAAGGCTAGAGGTGCTAAGATTATTCTAATCTACGAGGAAGGTGACTCAATTTCGGAAGAAGCAGATATTGCAATTCCTATTCCATCTTGTGATCCATTACTAACCCCGCTATTATCGGTTTTACCAACTCAGTTGCTTGCCTACAAAACAGCACTAGCTTTGGGATGTGACGTAGACCGGCCACGTAATCTCGCTAAATCAGTAACAGTTGAGTGATTACTGAATTGAGAATCTCTGGTCATTCGAGTTCCAAAGAATCGGTGAGTATCCTAACTTGTGATGGGTATGTCGCATCTTGATGACACCAATTTTTCGAGTGATGTCGTCACCAACTCGATCCATAGTAAGGTGCATTACGCCATCGGAAAGGTAATCTTCAACACCATATTCTCCAAACTGCTTGTGGTCTTCACCAGTCATTTCACAGATAAAGAAGGAAGTTAATTCTAACCTTCGGCATGCTTCGAATAGGCGGAAAATCTCATCACGAGGGTTTTCCATTTTTGTTAAAGTGAAGAAAGCACCTAAAGAGTCGAAAACTAGCAATTCAAACCCGATTGATTGGCGGTAAGAAGTTAGTTGCTTAATCAGCTGACCCATCCAGTCGATGCGGTTACTCATTCCTTGCTCATCTAATTGGACACGCAAATCTGACAAATCTATGATTGCGATTCGGTTTCGAACGCGCGGATCATCAACATTCATTCCCATATTGGACATGTGAGAGCGAAGAGAATCTTTACCCTGTTCTAGAGTGACATAGATACCACTAGTTTCGCCGTACAGGACGGCATTATACAATAGAGAAAATGTAACTGAAGATTTCATTGCCCCAGACTGTCCTGCAACAATACAGATGTGTCCCTGAGGTATTCCACCTTGCATATTTTCGTCTAATCCTGCGATGTGTGTAGGTATCCTTTCTATGTCACTCACGTCGTCTCACCGGTACGGTGTAACAGCGATGTTCTCTTCAAGGTGACCCCCAAACGGACCAATATGGGAATCTGGCTTGCAAGCGCTTCACAACGTCGCTCACAAATACTCCAAGACAGATACGGAGATATTCACATTGCTGCTTTAGATGATGTAGATGAAACTCCACCTACCGGTTCTGTATCGTCTCAAGTTATGGATATCTGTCGGCGAAAAGCAGCAGCAGTCCCCCCTAGTCATGGATATAATGCGGTAATTGTTGCAGATACTATGGTCGGTGATCCAGACGACCCAAATGCGGCGATGGGTAAAGCAGAAGATGAATTTCAGGCGGTCTCAATGCTCAAAAGACTCTCAGGTCGCAGGCACCAAGTATGGACTGCAACTGGAATCGAGATTTGCGGAGATTGGACTTTCTTTGTAGAGTGTGCAATTGTTGAAGTGGCTGAATTGACGATAGATGAAATCGGAGATTTAATTCAATCCGGTTCTTGGATTGGTAAAGCAGGTTCTTATGATTTAGCAGGCGAAATGGGTCAATATGCTAGTCTTGTTGATGGTGATGAACTGACAGTACTCGGTTTAGCTCCTAGCGCTATACGCTTACTGGATTGATAACAGATTCAAGGCTACCTTCGTTCAAAAAGTACTATCACTGCACGTTTTTTTACATCACAGTACGAGATTATTGAAAAAAATCAAATTAGTAATGGTGCAAGGCCTAGGTCATGTCTTGAAACGTCCATTGTCACGTCTTTACCAGGTAATAACAGAAGTTTATCTTCATCATCCAATGAAAATATTGCAATTCCTACTTCATCACCCATTTGCTTCAAGGTTCTCCTACAAGCATTGGTTTGTGTATCCATATGAATTAATTTTGTCAAATCGACAATGATAGTATCTCCTCTACGAACTCGGTCTTCGATTTGACGGATAGGCAGCCTATGCATTTGGTCTGGCATTACATATCGAAGGGCTCTATCTGGGAAATCTGTGGATGGTGAAGAATAGTTGGAAAGGTCATGGAATGCGATATTATCTGGTGTCACGGGACCCGTCCAACCGTTTGGAATTTTACTTGAGTGTTTGATTGGAGGAGGGATTTGAATTGGTTTGGCAATCACAGCCTCAACTGTAGTATTAGGTTGCTCAGTAATTTGTACTTGTTCAGGAGTTACGATTGTCAACTGTTGACCGGTGATTTCTCGAGCCACCTTCGGTTTCTTTTTCTTGGCCTTTTTAGCTGCTTCTGGTGAAGGTGCTTCAGGGTCAGGGAAACCAAAGAATTGCCAAAGTGTTCCCATATTTTCCACAGCTCACAAGTCTAAGTCGCCAAGTAGATCGGCTAACTCTTGTGATGCAGGGGTCGGTGCAGGTTCTTGAACCATCGTCCTTTGAAGAAGAGATGTGCTAGGTTCTGCATAGGTTTGAGTTGGAGCCGGTTGAGAATAAACAGGTGCAGGTTCGGGTTGAGCGTATGCCTGTGTAGGAGGTGGCTGTGAATATGCAGGAGTTGCAACCGGTAATTGCGGGTTGTTCTCTAGATATTGTTCTCCATAATACGACCACTGTTCCATCGACCAACCAGCAGGTAATCCTGCGGCAGGTAGTGGCGGGCCATTGTTAACGGCGGTTTCTGTAACCGGCATTACAACTTGTTGAGCTTCACTTGGCGCTGAGTTGTCCCATGCATAGTCTGCCAAGTTACTTTCAATATCATGAGAACTTGTTTCTCTTCCTCTAAGCAAAATAACAGCAACTAAAGCCAGTATTATGAATCCTAATATTGAACCCAATGCCAGCGGACTCGTCATTCCAAACAGGCCTTCACTAGGTTCTGCTCCAACTTCAACAAGGACAGATGCAGAACTGGACATACCATCGTCATCTGTTACTGTCAAATTGACGAAATATGAACCAGGTCTATCAAAAGTGATAGTGTATTCTTCGCCAGTTCCATCCTGAGTCGTTCCTTCAGTAGCAGGGTCATCCCAGATGAACATCAGGTATGACCGATCGGTTGCAGTATCACTGGAATTACTTCCAATAAAAGTAATTGAATCACCTTCAGTAATCACAAAACCTCCCTCTGGAATGAAAATATTTGCACTTGGTGGGCGATTTACGGTTGTGACTGCTATCGAGAATGAATCTGTAGCATTATCATCATCCCAGACATTTGCAGTTACAGTTCGCAATCCACTAGTTGACCATGAATAATTCAAATCTGCGCCCATAATATCACAATCATCTGTGTTGATTCCATTTCCATCAGAATCTACTGACACAATTAGGTCCCAGCAGTATCTCAAGTCATCAGCATCAGCAAAGTCTTCAGCAACAGCAGTTAAATTCAACATTTGGTCCTCGAATAATGTCTTATCTGCACGTAATTCTCCAAGAACTGGAGCAATATTGTTGACTCTAACATAACCAAGAATCTCTTCGCTTGAAATTCCGTCATCATCTGTCGAGAACGCTCGAACTGTGTGCAGTCCTGCTTTGTCCCAAGATGTCGTTATCTCTGAATTTGGTCCGGAAGTAGTCATTGTCATGTTCTGGTCTAAATCATCAGGGTACCATGTTATCAGCAGTCCTTCTCTATCCGAAAGGGTGTCGTCTCCTTCAATTGAAAGCGTGGCTACAATTTCTTCATCAATAGACCAAACTCCATCTTCTCCAGGCAGGTACGGTATTCCGTTGATTGCGAAACTCATCTCTCCAATAGTCGGAGCGACATTTAATACTTCAAAAGTGACTACATCGTATACCGATGCATTATCGTCATCAGTTACAACAACTCCAATTTCGTGTAAGCCTTCTTCTTCAGGTTTGAACGTACAATATGGTCCATACAATCCTTCATCACAAAAAGTATCAGGCCAAGTAATTGTGACCTGCTGTCCATCAGGAGACATAGTGTCAATATCTCCGCTATCAGAGGCGTTGAAAGTAATTGAGTTTCCAGCATCGACAGTTGAGAACATTGCTGTTAAATTGACATATGGGTCTCGATTGTTTATTGTAGCATTCATTACCATTTCAACTTCATCAAGTTCATCATCGACAACGATTACCTTGATTTCCCATTCGCCATCATCTACCCAAAACCAGCTGGTTTGACAATTTGGAGCATCAACATATTCGGTCCTGAACCCATCTTCGATCTCGAAGTAACAACCTACAGTGCCACTGTCCGCATCGTAGGAACCCGAAGCATCTATGGTTACATTTTCGAATGTGAAAACATCATCTGTTAGCACCATAATTGGAACTGGTAATCTTCCAATGAAAATATCTAGCGAGGCGGCATTGTTTGAGCGATTGGCGTCATCGGTCACTAAATTATCGGGGTCTACCATGAATGACAGGGTTTGGTCTCCGATCGGAGCATCCGCCGGAACGGTCCAATTAACATCAACTCGGGCTTCAGAATAAGGAGCTAGAGGGGGGAGAGTTCCTCGAACAGTTGTACCGTCTGGAGTGGTAATCTCCATTTCAGTTGTTGGAGATGTTAAGACTCCTCTATTTTGCGCAGGTACTGAAAATTCTATCTCATCACCCGGTAATGCATTGTAGCCACTTGCTTGTGAGAGAATAATAGAATCAGTTCCTCTGGTTCTAGTAACTATCATCGAATCAGGTTTTGCAACTAAGTCTACTCCAACCACTGACAAGTCAATGACAATGGTCGCGGCACCAACTATCTTGTTTACTGGGTCCCAGATAATAACTCCATTACTAGTCCAATCATCAGATGAAACAGATGCATCCACATTAAATCCAACATCTAAATCAGGAGTTACTTTACCATCAGAGTCTGTAGTTAAACTCATTATGATACCGTCGGTTTCGTAACGTAATTGCAGATTCTTACCAACTTCATCAGCGGAATTGACTGTGAAGTGTCCCACAACTTCTTCAGTAGCATTAGGTAGAATTGCTACAAATTCAGGGTCGACAGTGATTATTGTATTACGAATGCCAGGCGAAGATGACGGGTAACCTCCTGATGAATCAGTAGGCGTGTACGTCTTTAGCAGCCAGTCTATTTGGAATCCTGCAGGATTAACTATTCTGTACCATGCATAAGACCTAACCGAATCACAATACCATTCAAAGCCATTAGAGGAACCGGTATTATTCCAAGAGTTGACTTTATGCGAATCAGAACATCCACTGTATGATGGAGTATCCCCATCTTCAGTTGGTGTTCCATCTGCAGTTACCTGGTAGGTTGTGTTATCCTCTACAAATGGGGTGTCAAAACTAGTGGGGTCAAAATAATCTGAACTACCGGTGACGTCGGTTCCAGATTCATATGTACTAGTCCACTGGTCTCCCGTTCTCAATGGGAAGTCATACTTTTCTCGTGGAGGCTCGTATACTGTAGCAAATGTGATATCTGCCAATTCTTGTGAAAATAATCCTATGTTGTAAGGAGCGAAATCTACCACTAGTGTGAATTCACTATCCCACACAGCCAAGTCGTTAGCTCGAAGAAGATCAATCCCATCATATTCGATATCGAGGCGACCAGAAGTTCCCTCCAGTGTAGCACCACTATTGCCGGAGGAATATTCCCCTTCGATTGTGACTTCGTAAAGTAAAGTCTGTGTGCCTTGAATCGTTTCAAAACGGATATCTGTTACTTCCATTTTGGTATCGCCAGTTAAGGTGTTAATCGAAGCAGAAACATTTGCAGATTGAATTAATCCAGCAACGTCGAATAGAGTTTCATATATCCAAGTGTCCCCGATTCTCCAGTTAGGAACATCGTGAACATCAGCCTCAGATTCACCAGCAGATTTGACCTGTAATTGGTCTAATTCTTCGATCATTGAAAGAGGCCCATATGCCGTCATCAAGATGAGAATGAATATCGGAATAACTCGGCGCATGGACATACGTAGTATGTCCGTTACTTTTCATCCTGTCCGTTCTCGGATTCTTGCATCTCTACGTATTGATGACCATAGTGGAGCCACTGTTCTTGGCTCCAACCTTCGGGCAGTCCGCTTTCTGGAATAGGTAATGCTACGGTTTGATTTGTGCTATTGGTGAGATTATCCTCTAGTTCACTGAACACATTCATCTGCGGCGCTTCTAGTGGAGCTTCAATCATCGCAATACCATCATCATCCCATACAGATTCTCGCTTTCTCCGGCCCCTCTTCATTATCAGAACAAGTCCAGATATTACCATAGCAATTAGAACTAATTGAACAAAGGGATTCGGTTCATCTCCGGTCAGAGATTCCATTACTCCCTCGATTGCAGTCATGTCCGGTGAATCAACTTCAATCGTTGTGCTTTTGCTGCCGGGTTTCATAATATCTTCATCCCAAGCAATCGCTTTGATGGTAAACACGCCAGCCCTAGGGAATGAATATTCAACAGTAGAGCCTACTAGATCTGCATCGTTGTCCTTTATACCGTCTCCATCACTATCTACTGAACAATCAATATCCCAAACTACAGTTAGATATTCTATGTCAATTTCAGAGTCAATAGTTCCCGATGCGTCTAGAATTACAGTTTGACCAGATACGGCATTGGCTGGAACTTTCATCCTTATCATCGGAGGTAAATTTAGTACTGTTACTGATGCTGTTGAAGAGTTTCTTGCTCCGTCATCATCCGTAGCGTGGAACACGATATTGTGGACACCAGCATTTTGCCAAGACCAAGTCAGGTTCGCCCCTACAATGTCACAGTCATCGTCAGCAGAGCCTAATCCATCTGTATCCGCTCCAGGGTCTATATCCCAGCAAACAATCAGTTCTTCCATATCAGAAGAGGTATCCCAAGCAATACCTGCAAGTTCGATACTCTGTCCTTCAGCAACAGACATAACTTCTGGAAGTTCTTCAATATGAGGTTCGACATTCTTTACGTCAACCCATCTTTCAACCCAGCCGCTATCCTCGCCCTCTGTGTCGATGGCTTTGACTAAAATCGTCTGCATGCCAGAGTCCTCCCATATAGCCGGGACTCTTGATTCTCTTCCATCAGTATCAACTCCAAATGACCATTCATAACGTAAATCCTCGAGGTCATCCATCGAATCATCAGCTCGAGCAGATATTGTCACTTCTTGGTCTTCATCAATTTGCCAAGACATTTGTCCGGTTGTTTTGATCAATTGATTATTTTGATCCCACATCGCAACTGCAATATCGTGTGGTGCTATGTTTGTAAATTCAATATCTATAGTAGCATATGTTTGGTTTCCATCATCATCAGTTCCTACCGCTGTAAATGTATGCAACCCCTCTTCCCATGCAGTAGTAGTACACTCTCTGGTGTAATATCCCTCTTCACATTGAGCATTAGGCCAATGAATGTCTACCACTCCTGGCCATGGGTCTTCTGAATCAGAATCATTTGAAAATACATACAGAGTTACAGGATGTTCAACCTTTACCTGGTCCCTCTGTGAAAATATTGCAACATTTGGGGCTCGATTGTATATTTCAACTTCGATTATACTTTCAGTAGAATCTCCCTCTTCGTCATTAACTGTTACAATAATCGAATAGAGTCCGTCATCAACCCATGTCCAATTTAGTGAACAAGCATTTCTCATTACTCTGTAATGTGCCATAGAGTATGAGCCGTCATCATATTCGATATCAAAGAAACACCAAACAGAGCCTCCGTCTTCATCAAAACTCGATGATGCATCAATGAGTATTTTCTCATTTGTCCATGCGGTTTGGTTTTCAGCAACTAGTGAAGGAGAACTTCCGATGAATATAGGCATAGTTCCAATGTCATTTGAAGAATCAGCATCATTAGGATTTGATAATTGTCGGTCAACTTCCCAACTAAAGGTTTGATTATCAATACTTGAATTAATGTCAACCTGCCATTGGATTTCGAAAATAAATTGCTCAAACATTGCTAGAGCGGGGAGAGGTTTGCTAATCTCAAATCCGTCAGGATAAGTAATGTGAGTAGTTGTAGGAGTACTAGTGGTGACTCCTCTGTTGAATACTGGTAATTGGATAGTTAGATTATCCCCTGGAAGAACATTATATCCTGAAATTGAGTTCAGTGTTTCTAACTGTCCACTACGATTTCGAATAATACTTGCACGCTCCATAGCGGCAACAAGATCTAGCCCTACTATGTTGTCATCTAGAGTTATCGTAGAGACCCCATACATTCCTCCTGTTGATGCGACGATTCCGTGACTAGCCCAATCGACAGTAGTTTTTGATGTATCAGTGGCTCCACCAACTGATATTACAGCCCACGCACTTCCATTAGATCCAGTTGTAACAATAGTAGTGAAACCTTCACTCTCATGCCGTATTTCTACATCAAGACCCGATTGAGGACTACCTGTGGAATCAGTAACATTTGCCCATACTTCAATCGGGGTATTTAACGCGGTTATCTGGGTGGAAAGTTCAACATCGAGATTCATATTTCGATAACCTGGATTTGTTGTCGCTTCCACCTCACTAGATGCCACTGGCAAATATTGTTTAATTCTAAAATCAATAACTAATCCTATATCTTCTTCAGTATGAGACCATGCATAATTTCTGATTTCTGGACAAAACCATTCGAATGAGGTTTCAGTGCCATTGTCATCATATGACGTCAGTTCATACGAGGCATTGCAACCGCCATATCCAATTTGTTCGCCTAAGTCATTGATTGGTTTACCAGTGTCTGTAATCTCCCAATTGGTGTGATTAGCACCACTAGTTGGTTGTGGGAAGGGTGTTATGTAATCGGAAGAGCCAGACCATGAAGTAGAAGAAACATATGATGTGTTCCAAGTTTCACCAACACGTAACGGGAAGTCGTAATTTTCACTCATTGGGTCATAACTTGTACTGATTGTAATATCCGCAATCTGTTGGGTAAGGGAAGAAATTCCATAGGGTACGTATACTACATTCAACGATAGATCACTAGATAGTTTAGCTAAGTCAGAAACTCTTCTTACTTCATCAACTTGAAATTGGATGTAAAGATTACCTGTATATCCATCTAAGGCAACTCCTCCTTTATCGAAATCAGCCTTAGAAGAAGTTTGGTAGACCAATGTCGAAACTCCGTCTACATTTACTTCACTAACTCCCATAACAGTAGTTGTTGCATCACCAATGATTTTTCCTACTGTTGCGTCAACTCCTGCGTCTTGAACAAGACTTGTAGGGTCGAACGCTCCAGAATATATCCATTTGTCACCAACTCTCCATGTGACTACGTCTGTAACCCCCGGATCTTCACTGCCAATACCACCTGCACTAGCCTGTGGTGCGACCATTAAGGTCGAAAGTAAGAGGATGAGTACCATCCCCACTTCTCGGCGCATGAATCCTTATGCTAATGGCGGATAGATATAGATGAGGGCGTCACGATATTTCCAAAAAAGGCGAATAAAAGGCAAAAAAGCACTTACAGAAGCATTTTAATGAGATTTTTCAAGGAATAGACTCATGTCCAAAGCCTAACTCGCCGTAACATGCGCTGGTTCGCCTTCAATGGTGATGCCGATGGTATCTGTTCGATGATACAATGGGGCCTTGTGCATGGTATTGACGGAATTAAAATAACAGGTGTTAAGCGGGATATCGAATTGCTTGAGAGAGTACATCCTAAGCCTGGCGATGAAATTATTGTCATGGACATTTCCTTGGCCAGAAATCATGATAGGGCGGCCAAACTTTGCGAAGATGGTTTCAAGATCACATGGTTTGACCATCACCTAGCTGGTGAGCCAATCAGCGGTATAGATGCTCACATTGACACTTCAGCCAACGTTTGTACTGCAAAAGTGGTAGAATCTTATTTACAAGTGGAATCAAATTGGGCTCAAGTTGCTCTGCATGGAGATGGTTTGTCTAAACATTCATCGAAGCAAGAATACAAAGAATTGGGGGAACTACTCAATTACAATGGATATGGTGCTGACCTTTCGGATTTGCATTTTCACCCAGAGGAGTTACTGCTTCACTGTATAGAATCCAAAACACCCGAAGAATTCATGGAAACATCAGTTTTCACTAAGTTGAAAAGTGGATTTTCACAAGATATGTCTCACGCTGAATCAATTGAAATGGTCGATGGAATCTATCTCTTGCCAGATGAAGCATGGGCTAGGAGAGTCGTGGGGGTTTTGGCTCATAGAATCAATACTCAAGGCCCAGGGCCACATGTTATTGCTATCGATAAAGGTGAAACTTTGCAGGTTTCAATTCGCGGTGAAAGAGGAATTGGGGAATTATGTGCAATCTTTGATGGAGGTGGTCGAGCAACAGCAGGAGGCATCGACGCTCTCCCTAAGGGAGAGATACCAGCCTTGATGAATGAGGTCAACGCCCGAAGGTTTGCTTGAGGTGATTGTGTGCGCGATAGAATGACTCATCTTCAACGATTGGAAGCAGAGGCTATCCACATCATGAGAGAGGTTGTTGCAGAGGCTGAAAACCCAGTCATGCTCTATTCAGTGGGTAAAGATTCATCTGTAATGCTTCACCTTGCTATGAAGGCATTCTACCCTGCTAAACCACCGTTTCCTATAATGCACATAGACACGATGTGGAAGTTTTCGGAAATGATCGAATTCAGAGAGAAAATGGCCGAAGACCTAGGGCTAGATTTGATTGTACACATCAACCCTGAAGGAAAGGAGATGGGGATGAATCCGTTTATTCATGGCTCTTCTATGCACACGGATGTGATGAAAACTCAGGGTCTAAAGCAAGCACTGGATGCTCATGGCTTTGACGTTGCATTTGGCGGAGCTCGAAGAGATGAAGAAAAGTCTCGAGCCAAAGAGAGAATTTTCTCATTCAGAAACGAGAGTCATCATTGGGACCCAAAAAGGCAACGTCCTGAACTTTGGAATATTTACAACTCAAAAAAGAATGCTGGTGAATCTATACGAGTTTTCCCGCTTTCAAATTGGACGGAATTAGACATTTGGCAATATATTCACTTAGAAGAAATCCCAATTGTCCCACTATATTTGGCTAAACCCAGGCCAGTGATAGAGAGAGATGGCGTACTAATTTTGGTTGATGATGATCGCATACCGATGGAAGATGGCGAGGAGCCAATGATGAAAACGGTAAGGTTCCGAACGCTTGGTTGCTATCCATTAACTGGAGCAGTAGAATCCGAAGCGGATACATTACCTGAGATTATTCAAGAGATGTTGTTGACAACAACTTCCGAACGTGAAGGCAGAATTATCGATTTTGATAGTACTGCCTCTATGGAGAAGAAGAAGCAAGAGGGGTATTTCTGATGGCTCATGTCAGCGATCTCATTGCAACAGACATTGACTCTTATCTTGCTGCTCATGAGCAGAAAGAACTTCTGAGGTTCATCACTTGTGGTTCAGTAGATGATGGCAAGTCTACTCTTATTGGACGCATGCTGTATGAATCGCACATGCTTTTCGATGACCACTTAGCGGCACTAGAAGCTGATTCGAAGAGGGTTGGAACTCAAGATGGAGAAATTGATTTCGCCCTACTGGTAGACGGTCTTGCGGCAGAAAGAGAGCAAGGAATCACAATTGATGTAGCATACCGATTCTTTTCCACCGACAAAAGAAAATACATAGTTGCAGATACTCCTGGTCATGAAGAATACACGCGCAATATGGCAACTGGGGCTTCAACAGCAGACGTTGCAATCATCCTAATTGATGCAAGTCAAGGAGTTCTAACTCAAACACGTCGCCATTCATTCATCGTTTCCATGGTTGGAGTGAAGAGGATAGTTTTAGCCGTTAACAAATTAGATCTCGTCGATTATTCACAAGAAGTATTCGATTCGATTCTAGCGGATTACCACAACTTTGCGAATGAGGCTTTGAATATTGAAGAAATTACAGCAGTACCCATTTCCGCACTCAAGGGAGATAACATCGTCGGGCCTAGTGAAAATACTCCTTGGTATGATGGTCCTTCAATAATGGATTATTTAGAAACTGTAGAGGTTTCTTCAACATCGCAATCAAGGCCTTTCAGAATGCCAGTTCAATGGGTAAACCGCCCGAGTAGAGAGTTCCGAGGGTTTGCTGGATTGATTGGTAGTGGAGTAATTTCTCCAGGGGATAGAATTCGTGTTTTGCCAAGCGGGACAGAATCTACCATTGAACGAATAGTTACCTCAACAGGAGACTTGAAATTAGCAGGGGCTGGTCGCTCTGTAACATTAACACTCAGTGATGAGATCGACATTTCTAGAGGTGATATCATTACTGCCGCAGATAATCCTTGTAGCAGTGCCGACCAATTCCAAACCCGGATTCTTTGGATGGATGAATCGGCAATGATGCCTGGTCGCCAGTACCTGTTCAAATCTAATACTCAGACCACTTCGATGACACTTGGTCGCCTGAAACACCGTATTGATGTTAACACACTAGAGGAGTTACCTGCTAAAGTTCTTGAAATGAATGATATTGGTATCTGTAATATTTCTCTCTCAAACAGAGTTGCATTCGATTCATATGATGACGACCCAACAATGGGCGGATTCATAATTGTTGATCGAATGTCTAACAATACTGTAGGGATGGGATTGATTGATTTCGCTTTACGTCGTGCCGAAAATATCCATTGGCAATCAATGGATGTGACCAAGGACAGTCGCGCTGAGCAGAAAAGTCAACAACCAAGATTAGTTTGGTTTACTGGTTTATCTGGTTCTGGGAAATCTTCAATCGCTAACATACTTGAAAAGAAATTACAAGCTATGGGAAGGCACACTATTACACTGGATGGAGACAATGTAAGGCATGGTCTGAATCGAGATTTAGGATTTACAAAAGCAGACCGTGTTGAAAATATCCGTAGAGTTGGTGAGGCATCTAAACTAATGGTAGATGCCGGATTAATTTGTATCACATCATTCATTTCACCGTTTGAATCAGAAAGACAAATGGTTCGTAATTTGATGGAAGATGGAGAATATATCGAAGTATTCGTTGACACGCCGTTAGAAGTTTGTGAGCAAAGAGATGTCAAGGGGCTTTATGCAAAAGCACGAGCGGGTGAATTACCAAACTTCACAGGAATCTCAAGCCCTTACGAAGCACCTGTAAAGCCAGAAGTTAGAATTGACACTACTCAAGTTAGTGCAGAGATAGCGGCTGACCAAATAATCGATTATTTGAGTCGCTCTTGAATTCTCTTGGCAACTTCATCCCATTGAAGAGAGTCTCGTAACTCTATCATAGATTTCCGTGACGAATCTAAATTGGATTGGTCTAGCATCGAAATGCTTGCAACGATATCATCAACAGTTATTCCGCGCAATCTAATCGCTCCTTCAACATCATCAAAAATTGGAATTGGAGTGACTGCTAATGGTACGCCTGCTGCTACGCCCATCCTTACAGCACCAGATGCGGACTCCTTGGTATTCTGATAAGGGAATACGAGTAACTCACATTTTGCGAGTGTGGCAATCGCAACCTCGTCATCTAAAAATTCGGTAATCAGCCTTACTTTACCAGTAAGTCCTTTACTTTCTATTAGTGAATTAGCCTTCTTCTCCATGTTTTTACTACCATCTCTAGTAGCACATAACATGATCAATTCATCCCAGCCAGGAAGTCTCTCAAAGGCTTCGATAAGTTCTAACTGACCTTTGTGTGGTAAGAGGAATCCAAATGTTCCCATCACTCGCCCCTCCATTGGCAATGATTGTGCTAAATCGGATGCTGGAGGATATATTCCATGAGGAATCATCACTACATTTTCCTGAATACCAAGCATTTTGAGATTGTCTACATCTGCTTTGGAATGAACCATAACCGTAGAGCAAGATTTCAATCCATCAATTGCTTTTTCTATTCTCTTACTTGGGAATATAACCGAGCGGTCGCGAGTGTTGTGCATAGTAATGAACACCTTAACATCCATTTCTTCAAGTCTTAACAATAATTCATTGAGATAGGAGAATCTTAGCAACCCCGGTTGGTGTTGAATTACAATTGTGTCAATTCCTTTAACCGCAATTTGGGCGATAATTCCTTCGAAGGAATTTGAATCTCTTATCCAGCAAGGAATGGCATTCTCAACTTCGCCTTCACCAGATTGACACAATACTACAACATCATCCATCTGTTCGACTAGGAACTTCGAATAAGTTGCAATTCCGCACCTGATTCCCCAGGTGCTAATCCAACCAATCATCTCACTCACTCCTTAAAATCAAAGTCAGCATATACGTCAAGAATAGCCTTGACATCTTTCGAGCGGGGCGAGTACTTTTTCTTCCTTTCACGAAGTGAAAATCCTTCCATATCAACGTCCACTCCGATTGACTCAAAGGCATCTAAAGCCTCTTGGTTAGTGTATGGGTATCGCAAGAAAGCAACCTGATCAATTCCATTCACCTTAGCATTGCGAAAACTTTCGAGGAACATCGAAAACCCAACTGGGTCATCCGGGAATGATTGCAAGAATCTCGTTAGAGGAATCTCTGGTGAGTTAGTGCCAAGGCACATCTTTGCTGCATTAGCTGTCAAGAATTTTCTTCGGTCCATAGAGCGAATAGCATCAAGATAATCACCATGGATTACTAGAATCGGTTTGCCTATGCTTTTACCCAAATGTTGCTTATGACAAATTAAGCCATAATTCTGTGGTCGTGTCCTAAAGCCTTGAGATTCCATATGATCGCACAGAGCATTAGACGCTACGCCGCCGTGTGAAACAACCCAGACGTCGATGCTTTCTGCATCGACATCACTAGGGCCCAATGGCTGCATTGATATCACAGCAGGTCTGCTAGCTCATCTTGGATAATCTGGACAGCCTCAAGAATCTCATCCTTGTGACGTGCGCCGGTGATTACCATCTTTCCAGAACCGAAGATTAGGCAGACTACCTTAGGATAGTCAAGTCGGTAAATTAGTCCAGGGAATTGCTCTGGCTCGTATTCTACCTTGTCGAATGGTAGGTGGAAAGTTAGATTGTTTAGATTCAACTTACGAGG